>Ga0182027_10000430_pt1 | contig 72963 bp, 207 predicted proteins | sample 712E1DmetaG_FD_121300 | JGI IMG/M metagenome (GOLD analysis project Ga0182027, IMG submission 121300) | Permafrost microbial communities from Stordalen Mire, Sweden - 712E1D metaG (Illumina Assembly) | ecosystem: Environmental > Terrestrial > Soil > Wetlands > Permafrost | place: Sweden...
AATAGCAATTCCTAAACAAATAGCAATTCCTAAACAAATACCAATCCAAAAAATAGGATTATATATTATTCTTTCTTTCTTCTCTTTCAATTTCTTTGAGGGGGATATATTTGTCATTTTAATACCTCTTGAATTTCTTTTACTTCATTTATTACTGTTGTAAACCCAGCACGAGAATATTTTATTATTTTATAGTAGTCTAAGATATTAAGCAAATGTGTAAACATCATATGGTCCGACCTTTTTGAAAATACTTTCAAATCCCAATTTCCACCAAAATACTCCTCACCTAAATTTCTTGAAGGAATCCTATTATTATATTGGTCTTTCAGCTTATTTATACAAACTATCATTTTATTTACCTCTTCTTTTGTGTACTCATTTCTTTGGATATTCGGTTTTTCATCTTTATCTCTCTTCCCTGCAAACTCTACACTAATTGTGTCCGGGGTAGCCCAAACTTTGATTCCCCCTTTTCCACGCCATGACTCAATTACTATCTTATCTTTCTTTTCATATTCTATTGCTTTCTTATAAAAGTGTTCTATTACCTGGGCTAATTCAAAATTATTATTATCTCTTGCTCTTTTCATCTGTTGGAGCATATATCCTTTAAATGTTTTAGAACTTGACCTTTTTTTAAACAAAGACACATCTAAATTTGGATTTGGCTGTATCTTTTCTATGTCAATATTTTTATTTTTTATTTCTACCATTTTTAACAATTTAATCTTTTTAATTCTTCTAAATCATTTCTTAATTTATTAAGTGATATTTTAGACGCATCTGATAAAATCTCCAAATTATTTATATGCGTTTTTATTTTCACGAGTCCTTCTTTTATTTCTTTTGCTACTTTTTTATTCATTTTAACTCCTCATTACAAACTTCACTGCTTTTCATTTATACTCCTAAATAAACTATTAATTCCCCAACCAATTAAAAACCCAATAATAGCTCCCCAAATCATATAATTTATACTTATAGCATCATTTATGCAATTCTTTAGACAAAATCCTTCTCTTATGGTATATCCTACCCCGCTTCCTAAAAATGCAAAAATCCAACTACCCCACATTTTAAATGGATTATAATTTTTCATTCTTCTATTACCTTATATTTCCTTCTTTGCCTATACATTTTATGCTCAGACTGCTTTAAACATTTCTTACAAGTAACTTCCTCTCTATTCCAAGTAGCTCTTTCTTTGATAAACGTTTTTGGATTAAGTGTGCATATATAACAGTCACAACAACTGCTTCCTTCTATAAAAGGAGATACTCTTAAATGGATAATTTTACGCTTCTTCATTTTCTTCCTTTGCCTCTTCTTCCAATTTGAATTCTTTTTTTATTTGCCAGAGTGCTCCACCTTCAACCACTGTTCTTGCTTCTTTAATAACGTCCCCACTTTTAAGTAATTTATTTAAATTTGTAGAAATGCTTTTAGCACCAGTATTTAATATCTTTGCAATTTCTTTGGCAGTCATCCACTTATCTTCTGCTTTCAATAAATTATAAACATCATTCTGAGTCATTTTATTTCACATACCTCTTTTCTTTCTGTTACATTCTCAGGGTAATATTTTTTGGTAATATTATATAAATCAAGATTGTAACATGCCCTCATATAATCCTCATAACCCCAAGTTGGTTGCCTATCATACTCATTTGGAGTATTAATATCATACTCAGCCAATTTCATACAAAATTGAGTTTCATTTAAATAAATTGTTTCATTATAACAAGATTTGTGCGGAAGATTAAGTAATTGTTTATCAACAGTTGTTCCCCAATAGATTATACATACAAATAGAACAAATATAAACACCATTGATAGTATTATAAATATTTGTAACCCCATACTTAAATTATTAAACTTAATCTCTTTCAATTTATCTGCTGTATTTTTATTGTTCATTTAATCTTCCTTAGTCTTCCAAAGACTTCCTTGATGATAAATTTCATTCTTTTTTACAAGAATATCTCCAGAATCACTTAATTTTTTCAAATTCTTGGATATACTCCCTTCCCCTTGGTTTAATACCTTAGCAACTTCTTTTGTAGTCATCCACTTTTTTTTCTTCTTTAGAATATTAAATACATCCTGCTGGCTCATTTTTTCTTACCTTCTTCTGCCAAGACTACTTTTACTTTTCTGCCGATTAAAACTCTTGGAACAAAAATCACTCCCTTAGGAGATTCGTTTTGACCATAGCAATACCCTTTAACTTCTCTAGTCTTCTTTAAAGCATCTCTTAAGCTTATGCAGTTTGCTCCATATTGAGGCATTATAGTCATTCGCTTATAATAACAGCTATAGCAAAGAAACTCTCCTCTATAAATTCTTATATGCCTTGTTTTTTTCATACAGTCATCACATTCTTTCCACGCAAAACTTTTAGTACTTCCAACTGTTTTTTCTCTCATTTTATTATCTCAATTTTAAATTTATGCCCCACAAGTATTTTAGGAAAATAACACCAACCACTAAAGTTTTGTTTACGTTTGTGCTTTCTTCCTTTTACTTCATACACTCTTAAAACTGCATCTTCAAAACTTGTAGGCTTCCTATTTTTTCCAACACAAATCATAGTGTACCCTTCTTTATAACATCCCCAGCAAACATATTTTCCTTCTATATCCTTCCTTGATTTTCTTACTTCTTTACCACACTTTTCACAATGTTCCTTTTTTCTATTCATTTTTGTTGCTTTAACTCCTTAGATATAAATCTCCCATTTCTAGCTTTTATAAAACATTTTATACATAACTTCTGCCCCTTACCATGGGGAATAAACCTTTTGTCACATTTAATACAATACCTTGCTATCTTTTTCTTTCCTTTAGTCATCATCTTGCTTTAATAGTTCTATTTGATTTAATCTCTTTATGATATTGACTATGCTTTTCCTTAGTAATAATAAATACAGGAATAACATCCATACATTTTTTCATTCTTTTATGTAGTATCTTATGCTCTTCATCTGTTTTTGGTTCTCCAAATAATCTTACTAATTTATCTCTCACTTCATAGTAATCAAATATGTGGTGCTTACTATCCCCTTCCACTTTTTCAATATATATTTGTATATCATTCTTTTTACTTTTTTCTACAATTTCTACTTCTATTTCTGCTTTTGGTGTTTCTAAAATCTTAAGCTTTTCTAATAATTCTTCTATTTTTTTATCTCTTTTCTTTATAGCTTGTGGAACCCAACTATGCTCTGGGTGAACCTTCTTATCACATTCTTTACAAATCCTTATTCTTAATTCTCTAAGTATCCTATTTTTGCAGCCTGCTCTTCTAGGAACCAGATGATGTGCAGTTGTCTTTCTTCTCTTTCCACAAACAAGACAGATATTCTTTTTAGAGTTATTTAAGTAAAATATATCCCCCACCCTTTTATAATATAATATCTCTTCTTTTTTTCCATCAAAAATTATATTTGGAACAACCTTTGAAATTAAATTTAAAAGTCTTTCATTCTTTTGATTTTCCTTACTTACTTTCTGATATTTTTTATTAAGCTTTTCATTATGCTTATTAAATTCTGTACTTAAATTGTCTATCTTCTTTGTCATTTTATTTCTCCTTGTAATTTCTCATCATTCTTTTTTGTTCATTTTCCTTCCTCATCTTTCTTATTGCTCCTCTTACTCTCGCTTTCTCCATTTCTAACATCATTACTGCAATGCTAATTTTTTTACTCCAAACTTTATAATCATTTTCTAATGTTGGAGGATTTGATTTTTGTAATAATTTTATAATTAAATCTGCATCTGATGTTTTCATTTTTCTACCAACTTATAAAATCCTCTTCTTGGCTCGTAAATTTTTATTTCTTTTTTTAATTCTTCCAAAAATATTTTTGTATCCCATTCACTTATACTTATTTTTTCTGCTTCCTCTACTATAGTTCCATACTTAGTTTCTTCTTCAATATTTCCCATTAAGGAATGCAATAATTCTAAAAACCTATCTAACTTTCCTCTCTTACTCATTGGAATCCTTTCATTCATTCTAGAAAAGTCATACATTCCTGTTTCTTTATCTTTTACAAGTTGATTAACACAAAACATAAATATTTCTTTTGCTACATTTAAATCTAAAACCTCAACTTTATCACTTAACCTTAATTTAGCATGTGCTTCTGCTAATTTTACAACGGCTTCCATATTTCTTAAATTAACCGGAATAGTCTTCATATCAGGATTTCCCTTAGACTTTGCTCTAAGTTCAACATAAAATGATTGAACATCACTAACTAAACTATCATCAAGTATTGGCTTTAATTTTCTACAATAAGTAATGTATTTTTTAAAAAGAGATAATGGGACCTCTGGTTCCATCTTTTCTTTATATGACTTAAAAATATGCTCTACCGCTTTGGAATCAAATTTTTCATTTGGTCTGTCTATTAAAATAAATATTAAATCAAATCTATTTAAAATTGGTGTAGGCAAATTAATCTGCTGCGCAAGGGATTGATTTAAATCGTAATTTCCCATTTTTGGATTTGCTGAAGCTAAAATGCTTGTACTTGCAGGAAGTGTTGCAGAAATGCCAGCCTTATTAATAGTGACTGTAGAACCAGACATTGGTTCTAATAATTCTGAAAGATGCTCTGGATACATCTTATCTAATTCATCAAGACATAATGTTGAACCATTTGCAAGTACTAAAGCTCCTATTTCTAGCGACCATGTATTTGTTAATTCATCTTTAACCGCCATTGCCCCCAAACCTACTTTAGAAGTTTTTGTCCCAACAACCATTTTTGCTCTAGGTGTTCTTGCTGCTGTAGCTTTTAAAGAAACAGATTTTGCAATACCTACATCACCTGTAATTAAGATATGAATATCTTCTTGAGTATGCGAACCATCACTTCTTTCTTTTCCTACTCCTTTCACACACTGTAAACAAATTGCTTTTTTTACCATATCATTCCCATATACTTCTGGAACTAAACTTTGTGATAATTTTTCAAGAGGATTATCTGCTGCAATTTCTTTTATTGTTTGCATATCGTCTTCGGTTATTGTTAAATCGTCTTCAGAATCGCAGGGAATCACATTATTTGCATACATCATAAATTCAGATAAATTTGAATCCTCATCATTCACACTCATAAATGTAGGTAATTTCTTTATTATCCCAATAACTTCTACACGCCTTCCTGGTTGCAATCTTGAACACAACGAACCGTCTGTTAATTCTTCCTCTAAATAAACTCTTAGCTGTTGAGGTTGCTTTCCGTCAAGATTGCCCTGTATCTCTTCTAAATTTAACTCTTGAATATTTTTAACTTCCTCCGATATTGCTGTAAATGTTCCACCTCTTAGTATACTTGCTCCACAAGAACATCTTTTTGGTCCTATTTTCTTTCGACCTTCCTGATGAACATTTATCTCTATAGGGCAACTATTACATTTATATTTTATATTTATTGTTCGTGGAATTACCTTAGTTATTCTCTTAATAATTCCTTTTATATTAAAAATCTCATCAATATTATTTGCTCTTATATTATGAATATCTATATATCTATCATAATTCGTAAGTGCTATATGTGCATTCTTAGTCAGACCAGTATTATTGAGCGCTTGCTCCATTGCTCCTAATACCTTTTCAGGATTTAACAAAAATTCATCTGCAAGTTTATTAGAAAATTCTTTAACTTTTGTAAAATCAAGTGTCATTACATTTGTTCTTTTACGCAAACAATCTCCTAAATCTTCTTTATTATAATTAAAAAAGTTTGCCGCTTCCATCAACAAATCCTCTTCTTCTTTTGGTGAAGGATTATTTTTTATCATTTCAGTTTAACCTCATTGTTGCTCCCCCTTATTTATGAAAGCACTTATAATTGTAGATGCTTCTATTTGAGTCAAATCCATATCTCCTTGATACTCATTTTTTTCAAGAAAGTTTCTTTGCCCCTGAGTCATCGGGTCATTTGGGTGCTTTAACACAAACTCTTTCTTTTGGTTATAATTTTGATTATATTTTCTCTCATTACCTATTTCTTTTTTTGGATTTTTTACCAATTCCAAAATCTCTTTCACATCTTTCTTTATTTCTTCCAAAGTTGAATTTTCTTTTTTGTCCATTATTTTTTACCTCCTGCTATTCTATTATATAATTCGTCTAATGTTTTATCATCATATTGTGCTTCCAATTGATTAATTATTTTATTTGTATCTGTACTTCCATCATCTAAAATTTCCAAATCTCCTTCAATTATTCGAACAGCTGTTTCTAATCCAAAAAGCTCTCCCATAAAAGAAGAATCATACGTTTCATCATCTTTTTTATTTAATACTCTCCAAGCAATGTACTTCTTTAATTTATCAATATTTCTATTTATCATATTTTTACACTCCATATTTTTTCTGAATTATTCCTTCCACCTTTATAAAATTCTAATAATCCAAATTTACATAAATCAGACAAAAATCCCATTGACTTATTTATCCCAATATCTAACTTCTGCTTTAAAACATTTGTTAGTTCTGTTTGATTTGTAGATGTTCCTTTAAAGTCCTCCAGTAGTATTTTCATTATTGCTTTATATAATATCTTCCTCTTTGGATTTTCTTCCCTATCATTAATGATTTTATCCATATACTCCTCTTTTAAAATTGTATTAGCCTCTTTGGCATTTACTGACTCTTTATGCATATACTGGTCTGTGAGAACTTTTGAAGCACAAATTATATTTCTTGGTATGCCTCTTGAATATTTAAAAACTATTTTATAAACTTCCTCATCAAAAAAATTCTCTGTGTCTGCCATTTTCAATCTAGAACTTATTAACCAATTACTTTCTTCTTCATTCATACTATCTAATCTAACTCTAAGAAATTTATTTAATATTTCTGAAACATTCAAAGAGCGGTTATAATGGGAAATATTACAAGCAAAAATGAAACTAATATTATTTCCGTTTGGAGATTTCATTAAATTCCAACAGTAGTCTAAAAACTTTTTAAAATTTATAGCATTAATTGTATCTGGAAAATCAACTAAGACATACATTGGTTTCTTTGATACTTCTGAAAGTTTGACATCTGCTTGATTATTAAAATCCTCTTCATCTATAAACATCCTATCAAATAAAAAGACATTACACCCTGCCTCGCTTAACATATCATAAATATAATATAGTGAAGTTGATTTTCCAATTCCAGGAACACCTAATAATAATATTCTGTCTGCAAATCTAAAACTATCTCTTATTTGATTATTAATCATATTCTTTATTTGACTTATGCTCTTACTCTCTAAACAAGGAAAATCTTTAAATTGCTGATAGTCCGTCATTCCGAATATATTGAAGGGATTAAATGAAAGCATTTTTTACCTCTTTGTTATATTCCTTTTTATGAATAAACTTTTTCATTTCCTCTTTTGTTACCCTCTTATTTTCTAAAAGCCAATCCCCAAATAAACTAAACTCTCTCTGTTGCATTTTCTTTAGTCTATTTGATTTACCAATTAAAGCACATGTTTTTCTTACTCTATTCAAATCTTTACTTATCTCAGAAACTTCATGCTTATACTTCTCTGCTTCTCTCCTTAATTTTATTTCTTCATCTGGTTTATTCATATTTTTTCCTCCAACATTTCAAAGAACAATTTAAGATTATTTTCAAATTTTTCAGACAATACGTCTAATGTCTTTTTGTCTGGAGAAAACTCTTCTCTACATTTATTGCTTGTCTTTATCCAAATATTTAATATTTCAGTATAAAAATTATTAATTAATTCTTTATCTAATTTAGAGATATTATCCTTATGCAATAATTTATGCTTTACTTTTGGTACGCTAACAAGAACATCTGCAGTTTCAAAAACAAATGGATTTTGATAGTTTGTATTTAAGTAAGGACATTTATTACATTTAAAAACGGTTCCTTCTACTTTTGTATCTTCTGATTTACATATGGGACATTTTATCTTAGTTTTTCCTATTTTATTAATTTCATTAATTTGCCAATCTGGATTTTGCTCAGCCAAATTCTTTGTTATTTGATTTAAGGCTTGACCAAGCTCTTTCTTTGTTATCTTTTTTGTTTTCATTATTTCTCCTTATTCTAATAAAACTGCAACAGCAATTGTTGTTGTCCAAAGCCCACATTTATCCCCTTCACAGGATTGACATATTGACGTTGTCTTAAAAATTTGCCCAGATGCCTTGTAAACATCTTCCCTTTCTTCCCAGGCGGTATCAGGATTAAATTCAATTCCTAAAGTTGTTGCTAACATTGTCGCAGCTAAATCCTCAGCATAATCCCCTGCTTTTTTTGCTGTTTCTCCAAAAGTGTGGTGTTCTGACAAATAACCATACTGCTTATCATTTTCTTTTGGGACGGCTATACCAATTGCGGAAGCCATTAATCTATTTGGTTCATTGGACTGTATCCTTGCCATTACACAAAAAGTAATCTGTCCTGGACTTAATTTTTTTAATCCTTCTTCCCTAGATATTATTTTACAATTTGGAGGTAATATTGACGAAACATATACAAGATTGCACTTTTCAATTCCAGCATCTCTTAGTGCAAGTTCGAACGAACTTAATTTGTCTTTATGAATTCCCACCCCTTTTGTTAAGAATAAATTAGTTGGTACCATTTTATTATTTCAGTTTTTCTACCTTTTTAAATGTTTCTTATTTTTTGATTTTTGTTGACTTTTTTAAAGAATTTTAAAAGTTTTAACCTTTTTAACTTCTTTAATTTTTGATTAAAAACTGCTCATTTTTCTTCACTTTTGCGCAGGTTAATAATATAAATAATAATATAGATTTTCCAATTTTTAAAAGTCTAAAACAAAAAGGGTGTCTCAGTCTTTTAACTTTTTGGGGTAGAAAAGGTGTTTTTGGCACTTTCAAGCCTTCAAGATACCCAAATTTGAGCTTTTAGAAAGTTAAAAGTGTTAACCTTTTTAAAGGTTTTCTACCAAATAGAAAAGGTGAAATATGCCTCTACAAGTCTTAATAAGTATAAATATAATACTTTACTATAATAATAATGTTCACCTTTTTAAAAAACTGGGGAGTACTGGTAGATACAACTGCTATAAAAAATGTAAAGTTAATACCCCTTACCGAATAACTATCATATAACACATATAAACAATATTGCTTCGAATATAATATATATTCAATTGAATATAATTTTAAATAATGGGAAAAATTTCCCAGAATATGAAATGGATATGATTTACAGTATATATTATATAAATGTAATTTTGAGAAATTTAATAATGTAATATAAAGTATGTAGTTTAATATATAAATGGATGTAATAAAAATGACTAAAATTAGGTCAAAATTTATTCTTCTTCTGTCCAGTCATAAGCAATTATATTCTTGCCGTTCAAACAGCTATTCATATGTTCTCCTTCTTCATTAAGGTCTAAAGGAGTTCCGTTTGCCATTGCTCTTTTACAAGCTGCCTTTAACTCTTCAAGCTCCTTCTTTGATAAATTTTCTAATTCATACATGTGCACCATATCTTCACTTTATGAATATAAATTTCCTTACCACAACCAACTGGAGCCAACTTCATCGGACCTCAATAAAGCCCAACGAACTAGACTGCAACATAATGCACTGCAGGAATATGAATATAAAATCCTTACCTTAACTTGCTCCCTAAACTTTATCAAACTGGACCTAACAACGCCGTCCGAATGAATATGAAATCCACACCTTAACCTGAGCCCAATCTACCGTACTCCAATATACTAAACTGTGCTCCAAAAATATTAATATTTCCATACCTCAACAAAATGCACCGGGCTGGACCCTGCTTTACTGCATTATAACATACTTGAATATAATTCTGTACCTCAACTTACTCCTCCGAGCCTTATCAAACTGGACCTAACAACGCCGTCCGAATAAATATAAAATTCCAAACCGTAACTGAGCATACTCTGCTGCACTGCACTTCATTCTACCACAAAGTGACAAACTCTACTCTATAATTATAAATTTCCTTACCTTAACTGACCAAAGTATACTCAACAATGCCCAACAGCAAAATACAATACCTAATAAATATAAAAAATCCAAACCTTACCAGACACTACCGAAACGGACAATAACAAACTTGAATTAACCACATGAATGTAAATCCTTACCTTACTCTACTGAAATATGCTCCATAATATCTCACTCAAGCATACCGTATGAATATTAAACTCCTCAAAAATCAAAGGAGCAATTTTAAAAAATTTATTTACTTGCCTTTGCCTTTATCGGAATTTCCCCCAAAATTAATTGAGGATTAATTCCATCTTTTGTTAAGACAATCTTCGTGTTATTTTCCAAAGAAGCTTGAGTAACTTCTAATCTTTTCAATGTTATAGCATTGTCAACGAATGATTTATTTATTAAATCAAATGCTTTAGCTTGTCCCTCTGCTGTTAAAATTCTTGCTAATTTATCTCCTTCTGCTCTTAAGATTTGTGCTTGTTTTTCTCCATCAGCCTCTTTTATTGCAGCCCTTCTTTTACCATCAGCTTGTGTTTCATTAGCCGTAGCTAAATCCAATGCAGCATCCTTGGTATTTTGTGCCTTAATAACATTATTCATTGTTGCTTGAACATCTGCAGGAGGAATAATTTCTTTAAGTTCTACTTTAAGAACCCTAACACCCCAATCTTTAGTTTCTATAGATAATATGCTTTGAAGTTTATCATTGAGTATCTTTCTTTCACTATTTACTTCTTTGAAGAGCATAGTACCAATTACATTCCTTGCAGTTGTTCTTGCTAAAGTATCTAACTGAGAATATACATCTTTAACTTCATACATTACATTATAAAGATTAGCTTTGTCCTTATCTATCTTAAAGTAAACAACTAAATCAACATTTGCATTAAGATTATCTTTTGTAATAATCTCTTGTGGTTCTATATGTGTCATTTGTTCAGTAACATTAATTAATATTAATCTCTGAAATATAGGAAGCACATAATTAAGTCCTGGTTCTCTTATTCCAGAAAATTTTCCAAGAGTTTCTACAACTCCTCTGCTGTTTGGTCTAATTGTTCTTATTCCAGAAAGAAAATAAATCACCAAAATAACTAAAATTGCATATAATATATATTCTATCATTGTACAAGTTTACAACCACAATTTTCACAAATCTTATCTGCTAAATAAGCTTTTATTGTGGTTCCTTTTGGGATATCATAAGAGTATTCATCTTCACAATTCCCACATGCAATATTCATACTGTATGTTTCATCTTCGTCAGAATCTTCCTCTTCTTCTTCCTCTTCTTCGTCGTCTTCTTTCTCAGAACGTTTGTCTAAATCGTCTTTATCTTTTTTACCAAATAATCCCATTTTCTTTTTACCTCCTTATACCTCTATTTATCAATTCTTGATTATCAATTTTTTCATTAGCTCTGCTTATTGCTCTATCCCAATTACATTTAATCCAATAATAAAAACCATAGATTATTGCTGCAAGAATAAATAAGCAAATAAGTCCTACAATAGAATAGCCAATATAACTTTCAATAGATGTCATTGAACAAGTATAACAAAAAATATCATGTGGAGCACATGTCCTTTGGCAAGATAATTCAAAAGTTTTATCAATAAAAAACCCAGCATATGAAGACGCATAAAGACCGATTAATACTAATATAACTATCCCAATTTCTTTTGCTTTTTGTTTCCAAAAATATTTCCAAACTAAATTTTTCTTATCTTTTTCCATTTTAATTTAGTTTTATCACTCCAAAATTTTCAATATAAGGGTGTTTATGGTCTCTATAATTTAATGGTTTGATTATCATATTTCCATTTAATACAATCAAGTCCTAAATCTGTAGATAATTCCCCCGTGTCTATAAAATCTATATGTAATGAATCGTCCCATAAATCACAAGCACTTAAACAAAAAGCATGGTTATTTAAATAATCCATCTCTCCTTGTATTTTTGATGTATCTACCAATGGTTTTGGTTGATATAAGCAGATAGTTAATATACATCCAAGTAAGAGAGTAACTCCGACAATTATAACTATACTTTTAGCTTTCCTATCATCCTCTTTCTTTTCCATTTTACCTCTTTATATACTCCCTATATTTTTTATTATCCTTTTCTTTTATCTTATAATTCTTGAGTTTTGTGTGGGCTCTCTTTCTCATTACCCTTCTCATTCTTGCATTTTGTATCTCTCCCTTCCAATAGTCTCTATGATTTTTTCTCCACTTTGTTACATTTTTCTTAGCATTTGGATTCTTTTTTAACATAAGAGAAACATAACAGGATTTACATATCCCTTTCGCATAAATTGCTCTTTTTCTATTACACCTCTGACACTTTTTTATTTTTATTATTCTTATTCTTTTAGTTGTTAAATTAAATATTTCTATCTTACTTATATTTTCTTTACTTGTCCATAAGAGATTAATTTTTTGGTTTTCAGTCAAATTCCTGAATAGATACCCTACTCCATTTTTAAAAATGTTTACATTAAATTTATATTTTTTCATCTCTTTTTCTCTCTAATTCTTCAATACATCCTCTGTGAGTTTTCCAAATAATACACTGTTCGCAATAACCGCAAAGACAGTAAACATTTGTTTCTTTTCCACATAGTATACATATTTTTTTCAAAGAATTTCTCCTTATTTTATATTTTCTTTACACATATAATCTGCATATTTAATATGCATCTCTTGATATTCTTCAAGTTCCGTCTTGGTTGGATTTCTTATTCTTTTAAAAGCTGTGCTATAATCTCTAAAGAGAGCTTTAATATCATCTCTTTGATGGGTGTTCTGAATAGCATTTTCTAACTTTGCTTTCTCAATAGCTTCTTCCAACTTTGATTGATATCTTCTAAACATTTCATTTTACCTCTAATGCTAATATCTCAAGCTTTCCATTGCATTTTCTACAATTATTTAGGTGCTTTAAATCCTTGTGCCAAGTTATTGCTTCGTACCCACAATTGGTGCATTTTGTTTTAGTCATTTGTAATTTCATTTTTTCCTCTTATATAATCTTCTTTTTATATTTCCATCAATCCTGTGAACGACCAGTTCAAGATAGTCCATGTTTTTGTCAAACTCTTCTGTCTCTTCCCAGTCGTTCCAGTTAATACCAAACTTATCCATTTTTATATTTCCTTACAAGAGCAAACATTTTTAGTGTTAATTGTACAAAGTACCTTTAAATCACTAAAGCTCTTCAATTTACTGTCTTTCATATAGCCACAGATAATGTCACTTCTTTTTTTGTAACTCAAATAATTTAAATAATTCGGGGTTGTATTTACAGCAACTGCAGCAGTAACAGCCACAGGTTTATTTTCTAAAGTCTTTACTCTTCCTTCAATACTTGTTAGTCTTGAAAGTGTATCTGTAATTGTCGTAACAACAGAGTTCTTCCATGCTTCTAATGTGGAAATTCTTTGGTCTTGTGCAGCTTGGTTTTGCTCTAATGCATTAACTTTTTGTTCTAATACATTAACTCTTTCAGTAAGCAATTCAATCTCACTTTTTGCAACAACCTTAGATAAGGTTAAATTAGCAAACATATTGTAACCATAACCACCCATTGCTTGAGTTACTTTATTAGTTTCGTATCCATTTCCATTATTTAATACTTGTACACTAATATTTACTCCAATAGCACAACCATTATTTAACAATTCACAATCAAGCATATAAATATTGTTTGTGTGTGAATTTCCATTAGCTCCAATTACATCTGTTACTACATCACTCATTCCCACTGCAGGGTTCCACATTGTTATAACATAACCATTTGGGCTGGTTCCATCAGATGCATTATTTACAAATCCTACAACATAATGAGCTGCAGAAGCAAATGGCAAAATTGTCATTAATAATAGGCTTATGTATAATATTTTATTTTTCATTTCTTTTTACCTCCTTTTATTATTCTATAATATTTTGTTCTGTAGTTTTTATTAAGTTTATTCTTGCAGCAGCAACATATCTAAAGTTACACTCATCACAACATTGTCCTTTTTCTCTTACTGGTCTTGGATTGTTTCCAAATCCTTGACAGTTCTTTCCACATATACAACATTTAAAGTTTTTCATTTTAAATCCTTTCCTGTTTACAACCTTTTTTTAAACATCTCCACCTTCCGTTTCCACAAAGGCTTCCTGACTCTCCAAATCCACATTTTAAGTGAAGCATTTCTTTTTTACATTTCTTGCATTCTAATATTTTATAAGTATCTTTATCAATTAATACTTTTAACTTATCTTTATTAATCAAATTTCCATTTTGTACAGGAAGTTTATCAATTTTCTTTATAATCTCATCCTGTTGAAGTTGAAGTGCTAATACACAAATACGGAACATATCAAATTCATCCCCTTTTTTTAATTTTGGGAGCATCTTTTTTGCTTCTTCATATATTTTTTCTTTATTATTCATTTTTCCTCTCCTTGTCTTTAAATTCATTTTCAATTTTACTAACTTCCTGCATCATTTTAGTTAAGTCATCTTGAGCGTCTTCATTAACTGTAGCATGGTTCATAAAAAATCTAATTATTATTCTGTGCTGAGCTTGTACTTTTGCTAATGTTATTACGCTTTCTTCCAGATAGTCATATAACTCTTTTAAGTCTTTTATAGATTCCTCAAACTCCTTAGATATTTCGGTTAGTCTTTTTATATCTTCATCATAATTTTTATTTTTTCCGAACATTTTTTATTCCTTTATCTTCATATAATTTTTTATATTTACTTAAACTTAAATCAGAATAATTAGCCATTATTCCACCAGGATTTATTCTATATTTTACTAAAATATTCTTTATATTCTTTAATCTCTTTTTATAATAAATAAGAAGAAGATAAAAGGGATGGTCCGGATTACATTGATATTTAATCTTCTCGTTTCTAAACATTATGCTTGAATGAATAAAGGAATTTGAAATACCCACTCTATATTTATAAATCCAAGAGGGTATCCATTGTCTCTTAATTATTCTTTCAAGTTCATTACCATATTTATCTATTACAACTGCTGAACTTCCAATCATAAATATTTTTGGGTGTTTTTCCAAGTAATCATATTGAACTTGTAGTCTATTTGGATAAGAGTAATCATCTGCATCTAATCTTGCAATATATCTGCCTTTTGCAATTTCTAAACCTTTATTTACAGTTTTAAATAATAAATCAAATCCTAAATTAATTGGATTTTCTAAATAAACAATTCGTTTATCTTTCTTCATATATTCTCGGATAATCTCCTTCGTTTTATCCGTAGAACCATCATTAACAATTATTAATTCAAAATCCTTAAACGTTTGATTTAAAATACTTTCAATAGCTTCTCTTATGAACATATCTGTATTATAAACAGTCATCAAAACACTTATCTTTGGAGTATTATCCATTAATTGAAAAGTATGGTAGTTTAATTGTTCTTTCTCTATCTTATTTCCCATTAATTACCTCTAATTCATTTTCTTCAAAATAATAGACTTCATTATCTCTTAATTTCATTGCTCCAATTGGTAACAATCTTTCATCCCTATTTCTTTCTACAATAACAAATATATCCCCTTTTCTGTAAAGAGTATCAAAATCTGCTTTAGCTTTATATTTTCTATTATCTCTTTTATTCATATTTTCTACTTGTCCTCATTTTTCTTAATTTATTTAACATCTTTTTTAATTCTTGCTTTTTTCTTAATAATTCCTTTTCTCCTTTAATACTATTCTCTATAATCTTCTCTTGTCTTTTAAACTCTTGTTTTATTTCGGCATTGGTTGGTTCAGTAATCTTCACAAAACCTTTATTTCTAAATCCAGCTTTTACATAAATAACATGGTTTCTTCCCTTAATCTTTGCTATATACTGTCTATTCATTTTTTCTTCTCCTTTATTACAAATGATTTTTCTAACTCTATATAAAATTCTTCTAAATTCATTATATCAATGACTAAGATATTTTTATTTTGTTTAGCAAAGATTAATACATATCCCTTTACCTTTTTTACATAAAGGTTTGAACCCCTTAATCTGCTTAAAGAGAGTTTATCTTTTCTTAGTTTATTAAAAATATTATTGATTGGTTTCTGAATAGATTTAGTTAATTTATCAAATTTCTTAATAAAATCTTTATGCACAAAAACTTCTTTCATTTTCCCTTCCTCTAGGTATGGTCTTCCAGTTTCATATCCTAAACTGTTCAGCATCTTTTTCATTCTCTTTAGATAATTTATAGTTTCATCTAATTCTGTAAACCAAAATACTGCCTTATAATCAAAGTCTTTATATTTCTTTTTACATCCTATAATTTTACGTCTCATAACTGGTTCTTTTTCAATTGAAAATAATCCACCATCCCAAAGACAAATATCTTGGTTTTTCAAATCAAATGATGCAGCACCATTTTTGTGAATCCATTTTTCAGTTATTTCTTTCTTGTTTAATTTTTTCATTCTTTTATTTCCTCTTTATTTACTTACTTTTTCTTCAATTTTGGTTTTTCCTTTGAACCACTCCACATACACATTGTAGCGAGTATATTCAATAGTAAAATTACAAGAGCTCCAAGACAAATTAGTAATACTTTTGTAGTAAGCCAATCCCAATGAATTAGTGTCATACAAAATATTATCAATGCAAGGAATTCACCTATAAAGATACCTGCTCCTGCCCAAAATCTATGCTTATTCATTATTTTCATACCTTACCTCCTTTCACTCTCTTTTCTCTTTTAATTGTTTAATTGTCCAGTATGGCATTTTCTTTTCTACATATCCTCTTTTATATAGTCTACATAAAACATAATATGCTTTAGCTGTATTTTTAGCATCATCTTTTCCATATATCTCTTTTGCAATCTCTTGAGTCTTAAATGCATGAGTCTTATTTTTTAATAAGAAGTTTAAAAATAAAGCTTGCTTTTTTGTGCTTCTCTCTCGATAAAAAGCTTCATCATTAAATTGTTCTTTTGTAATCATAATATATATCCCAATCTATATCCATATTTAAATTATTTAAACTATTTAAATGTATCGTTTTTTATATCCTCTTTCATATTCTTTTCCTGTAATTGTAAAATATTATCAATTGCCTTTTCAAGCCTATGTAGTCTTGTTTCCATTTGAGATAATTTCCTTTTTGTGTTGCAATTATTGCAGGTTAATTTGTCATCTTCTTTAGTCAGTAGTTTTCCGCAATCAGTACATTTCTTTTCCCTTTTCATTTGTTTATAAAAATCGTTCATTAATCTTCTAAACCTCTATATTTGGTTTTTATTTTTTTATCTTTCTTTTGTCCTATCTTGTTTTTATTAATCCAGAATTCAATTACTTCTATTAAATCAAAAGAGTCTGGGTCGTACTGGTCACTGACACCTATCACTTTTACTTTTTTTAGATACTCTTTAAAAGTATTAGCAATAAACATTTCTTGTGATAAATCCATAACATAAACTATGTCTGCCCATTTAAGTAATTTTTCGTTCAACCTTTCTGGATAACCATAATAAACTCCACAGCTTTTAACATTAAATTGCGGAAGGTTCTTCTTAAAATAATGCTCGAAGGAAGGACTTCTGTTTAGATTAGCGGCACATACAAATAAGAGCTTATTTTTCTTTATCATTTTATTTCCTCAATTTTCTTTAATGCTTTTGCTACAAGTTTATCGTCATAATATTTTTCATAATCCCCATTATCTGCGCTTTCACTTCCATAATTATCTCCACAACTTCTTAACGCTTCTTCACAGATATTTATTACTTCAATTAATTCTTTTTTTGTTACCATTTATACAAAACTCATAGCTCCTTTAATAATCATACATATAATCATACATATTGCAATAATCATTGGAAAAAAATGTCCAAATCCTAGTACAATTATTATAATCGCTGCCAGTATATCTAAAGCTCCCATTAATGCACTTATTGCTTCCATTTAATTACCATTTCCTTTTTTAGCTCTACATTTTTTACAATTATACCTAATTCCATATTTCCTTGATTTATCTTTTTGGAAATATCTTTTATATAAATATTTTTTACAATCTCCACATTTAAATTTATGTGCTTTAACTTTTTTTCTTTTACACTTATGTTTACTTTTATTTTCTACAAATTCCCCACAAAACTTACACCTTTTCATTTTGGTTCAAACCCCACAGTAACCATTGGAGAAGTATCTACATAATTTTCTCCGAATACAATATTTAAATTCATATCTAGCATTCTTTGTAATCTTGCTGGAACAGACAAATAATAATTAGATACTCCTTCATATCTTTGTCTAGGTTCTCTTAAAGAGAATGTAACTACGAATAGTTTACAGACTCTTATTTTATCTTTTAATTTAAGAATATTCTCTTTTTCTCCAGATAAAGTTCCGCAAAAATCTAAATAAATAACATCTGCTTTTAATTTACTGGATTTAAAGTTTGATATATTTCCCCTATTTAAGGATAGAATATTCTTAAATTTAGATTTATATTGTTTCATTCTTTTATAGACTGTATAATCCTTTTCATAGATTAAAAATTTAACATTAGGCAACATTTTAACTAATTCAAATTTTGGAGACTCTAATGCTAAAATCTTCTTTGGCTTATATTTCAAGATAAGGTCCGTTAGTCTTTGCCTAACCTTATCTTTATTTGGTCTATCTTCTTTATAATCAAATTCCATTTATCACTTCCCCTTTTTTAAATAGTTAGATATCTTTATTACTGCATCTATCAATTCCTTCTTTTGAGATTTAGAAATTCCCTTTAAGTTCCATTGCTTTCTTATTCTGTTATAGAAAGTTTCTATATCAAAAAGATAAGTATCAAATTCAGAATGCGTATCTTCTATTTCATTTGACTTATTAAGTTCTTCGAATGTTTTTGCCTTTGCTATCGCTTTCTTTTGTTTATTAGTTTTAGTTTTATCAGCTTCAAGTTTCCTAAACATATGGGTCATCTTTCTTGGAAGTAATGCTCCTGGACTTTTTCCTGTCTTTTTATGATGCTCAACTACAGCTTCTTTCATACCACTCCTTATACTTTCATCTCTTGAAGCATGTTTTATCTCTGAAATAATGTATGGGCTTTTTCCTTCCATAGCCATCTTTTTCAATCCTTTATCTTTTTCAGTTACTATATCATTTGCCATATCAAAATATGCCGATGAATATCCAGTTAACTGAGAAAGTCTTTTTACAATATTTCCTTTTTTTCCTTCTTTTTTCCAGGTCTTAGCATATCTCTCAATAGCCTTAGCCATTTCAGTTACACTTATATGTACTCTTTTTGAGCCTACCCTAAACTGAGTTTCATAAACATCCAATTCAGAAAGTTCAGGTCTAATTTCTGCATCTATTTTATCCCAGCCCAAAAAGTCTTTAGCAGCTAAGATTCTTCTATATCCATCTATTACAAACCATCTAGAATTTTTATTTTTGACTGCATCCTTTCCAATGACTAAAGAGCCATCTGGTTTTTTATAATGATACGTTAAAATAATTGGGACAATTTGTCCTGCTTCTTCCATATCATCAGCTAAATCCTGCATCTTGTCATGTTCAATAGTTTGCCTTGGTTGTGAAGTATCTAAATCAATATCTTTTATTAGCACCTCTTTTATTATTCTTTTCATTTCATTTACCTCCTTTTAGCTCTTTCATTAACTATTTTTAAATTATCTTTTGCTTTACATTTATCTATAATTAATTTCTTTCTATTAATACCAATATTTTCCATTACTCCACATTCATTAAAAAAATCTCTCCATTCTAAAGCATTTTCCTGTTGTGCGAGAGATTTACCTTTTTCTTCTATTTGTAAAGGAGTTATTGCAGAAACTTTATAACCTTCATTTAATAAATCTCTTATAGAATAAACATCTCCATCATCTAATATCCAACCCTCGTCATCCTTAACTCCATAAATCTTATTACCTTCAAAAAGATAATCTTCTACAAATATAACTCCTTTCATATCTGCTTCTTTTTCTAATTTTTCAATTTCTTTATCTATCTTGTTTTATTTAATTTGTCAATAGACTTCCTTCTTGTTTTTGTATTTTTAAATTTTAAATCATACGAAAGCTTATTTGACTTTTTAATATTCTCTTTGCTCCATAAATCGCTATCGCAATTTGGACAAACATCTAAATCGTCTCTTACAAGTTCAGCACAAACTGGGCATAAGTTCATTTCACCTAGTTTGATTTTTTATCTTATTCGCTATAATTCTAACATCTTTTCTTTTAAGATTATTTTTAAATGCATCTTGTAAAATCTTTAATCTCACCTCTTTTTTCAAACCCTTCGTTTCCGAAATAATTGTAGGGCTCAGAGTTTTAAGTTCATCAGGCAATTTTAATTCATTTCTGTCAAGTGCTTGTGTAACACTTTGGATACTAACTTTAAGCTTTTTAGCTATATCATTTACACCCATTCCTTCTTTTTTCATTTTAGCAATCTCTTCATCTCTATCATAAATATAATTCTTACTTATTTTAATACTGTTGAAACCATTTTTTAAATTCAATTTTTTCTCCTGCAGTTCCGATTGAAGTTTTATTGAATTAAGGATAACATTAGTATCTCTATTACCCTTAGACATCTCTGTCAAAACAAGCTTGGATAAATCCCTTTGAAGGGCAGAATATAAATCTTCTGAATCTTCAACCAAATCTTTTGATTTAAGGACTACCTCTTTTATATCAACATTTAAAATTTTTGCTATATCTTCTTTATTAAACCCCTTTACAAAAAGTTCTCTAACCTTTGATTTATCGACACTCATTTTTTCCAGGCTCCATTATACTTGTAGATTATATCCCCATTTTTATCAACTCCGGAAGGAATTAAAGCCTTATCAAAATACTTGTAGGGAGAATGTCCACAGTTTGGTTTATTCCACGCATTCCTCATATATTCATACATGCTAAAGTCTTGTTTCTTTAACCTATTGTGATTCCCACCAGTATTAAATCCACTTGCCTTACACCATTTGAAACTTTTAAGCCATTTAAAATCTTCCGAGATATCACTAAATTTAACTTGCCCTTTTTTTCTAGCAATAACAATCGCATTAGTGAATTGACTTTTTTGATAATTTGATAATGTAGGGTGATTGTCAGGAAGTCCGCAGCAACTACCAGTGCAGGATAATTCTTTGTGATGAGCATCAGATACATGCAATCTTAAACCGTATTTTTCACAAGCTTCCTTGATTGGTTTTAAATATTTCATTTTTAAATTATAATTTAATCTTAGATAACCACTTCCCTTGCTTAATTTTTTGTAATATGCAATTATGTCGAATCCACACAATTGGCTAATTTTTTTAAACTTTTCTTTAGTTAATTTATTTGCTCTCATTTCAAGACAAAAAAATTCAGCACTAACAGATTTTACACCTGCCTTCGCAGCGAGTTCAATTAATTTAACACAATCCAAGTTAGTTATCCCTATAATTATAGGTCGAAGTCTCAAAGTTGTTTCTACTCCAGCATCAGAAAGTTTTTTCAGGACCTCCAATCTTCTTTTTGGAGAAGGAGCCCCAGCTTCCAGAACTTTTGCTATTTTTTCATTGAGAGTAATTATAGAGCATTTGTAATGATAATTTTCTTTATTCCTCATAAAGGCATCCCAGTACTTTTTATTCCTAAGAAGCAAGTCCGATTTTGAACTAAAGCTAATTGGATATTTTATATCACTTAAAAAATTCAGCACCTTTAATCCAACACCCAATTCTTCTTCTATAGGACAGAAAGGGTCACTTAAACCACCCCATTGCATAGGTTTCCTGTTTCTTGTTATGTAAGCAAATTGCCCCTTATATTTTTTGCTAAACAATTTTTTAAATTTTTCAAAATTAATTGCTTTTATTTGTTGTTTCTTCCAATAATCTTTTGAGCCAAGACCAATACCTCTTTGAAAGGTACTAAAACAATACAAGCACGAAAATCCACAGTTATTATACTGGTCGAAAGTCATGGGCATACTACAGTCTAAAATTTCTCCAGTTATTCTTGGTGATTGATATTCTTCTTTACTTAGTTCTACCATTTTTTGTAGCCAGCTTTACAGCTTTTTTGAATTTAAAAAATTCTTTATCATCCGAAGTAAGGGGGTTTAACAAATCACCATTAAATTTTATTTTATTTTTTTTTCCAGCAGCAGCAACATTTTTCAACTTTTTTATATCGTGGTTAGCAGTCCCGCCAAAGTATTGATGCAATGCAGTATACTCTTTTTTAGGAATATAAAATGATAGTGGAATTCTTTCTTCACCAATCTTCCCCACAATCTCCTGTTTTTCATAGTCCCCTTTCCCAATTGAGAAATCTCCCATTGCTGTATACTCAGCTTGAGAGAAACCAGTATATTCTAAATTATCAAATGAACCAAGAATAGAACTTAGTTTTTCATAGTCCCATTCACCACTTATTCTATTTAGAGCCAAGTTTAATTTTTTCTCATTAACTTCGTCTAAGTCTACATACAAAACAGGGAGTTCTTTAAAGTCGAGTTCTTTCGCCGCCCGAACAGTTTGGTGCCCAGAAATTAACACCTTGTTTTTTTTATTAATAATTAGTGGTCGAACACAACCATATTTTTTTAAACTCTTTTTTAAGTTTTCGAATTCTGCATTGTTCATCAACCTTGGATTATACTTTGCAGGATTAACTTCTGATATCTTAATAATCTCCATTATATATATGAGTCAAATGAATTTATAAATCTACCTATATTCACTTTAGCCAAGTTTTAACTATCTTTTTCTTAAGATATTCTCCATATTTGCCTTCTTTATTATGATATTCCTTCATGGAAGCATCTAAACATTCCTTACACAATTTAAATCTTGGTTCAAGATATTCTCCCTTAAGATGTATAACCAACGTGAAATAAGGATTTCCTTGAGCTATTACTTTATTACAATGATGGCACTTACAAACCTGTTTATGTGCGTAATTTACAGTCATATTAATTATCTTATTTTTACTATTTTTTCCCATTTTATAATCCTATTATAAATTTCTAGCTATTTTTCTTTTTAGCCATTCACCATAATTTCCTTCCTTTGTTTTATAATCATTAATAGATTTATCCATGCAGATATAACATATATTTCTTTTAGTCACAATCCCATAGCCATAAGTAGAAATTAAATTAAACATAAAATAAGGAGTTCCCTTTAATATTTCTTTTTTGCAATGAGAACAAAAACATTTTTTGTTATGAGCAAAAGTTACAGTTATCCTTGTTTTATTACGTTTTGCCATTTTATTCTGTTAATTTCCAAAATTCTTTTAAAACTTCATACCTTTCTTTGGATAATTCAACCATTGGTAGAGGATGTTTTTTATTATCTAAGATAAGAAAGTATTTCTCATCTCTCTTTACAATTTTAAATTTTCCTTTCATTATTTTATTCATTTTTAAAATTCCCAGAATCTAGCGCATCTAAGATTAGCTTTTTAACAACCGTGCCACTAAGTTCTAATTCTCCATTTACTTTAAGTTTTTGTTTCTCTGGAATAGATAATTTTAAATTAATTTCTATTGGAATCTCAGTTTCTTTTAATGTTTTAGGCAACTTTTTAACTGCCCTAAATTTCCCATTGTGATAGTTGAGAATAATAAATCCCTTAAATTCTTTGAAATTTGCCATTTATATCCCTACCTTTTTTAGTTATTTTTGCATGTTCACTTTGAGTTAGTTTTTGTAAATTTTCAAATCTGTCATCAGTTTTTATACCATTTATATGATGCAATCTATAAGGATATTTTATTATCTCTCCAGTATTCTCAAACCAAACTAAATCTGCTCTTTTAATATATCCTACATTTTTTCCTTTATTATAAATATAATAATATCCTTCATGTAATATTTTTCCGCCTTTCCATCTTCCGCTTTTTTCACCAATAAATTTCCCTTTTCTTGATTTTCCAATATTTAATCTATGCTTTCTAGAAAATTTCTTTCCTTTATTGGGTCCTTGTAATTTTCCTTCTTTAAACAATTTTTCCTTCGTTTTGCTTATTTTTAGTTTAGTATTTTCAGAAACTAAATGTCCCTTTAGAGCTAAACTTATTTTTTTCCTAATTTTAGTTCTTTTAGCAGGATTTTTATTTCCACTCATTCTTAACCTTAATTTAACTAATTGTTCATCAGTTCTTTGATAAATTCCTTTTGGCATTTTATAATTACTAAAATAGTATTACTTATCCTTTAAATATCTTTTTCCTCTTGATGTTTTTTGTAAATATCTTCTCTTGTTAATACCATTCCAACAATCTTTCCTCCATCTGTTAAGTTAAATTCAACTTCGTATCCACTTTTTCTAAACTGCCATTTTAATGAGCAGGGATAACACCATTTACTGTGTTCCGCATTTGTATAATTTCCACAAGTTTCAAAATTAGAACATTTATACTTTTCCATCTTTTTCTGCTTTATACTTCATATATTCCTTAATAAATTCTTGCTCATCTTCTTTTCTTTTTTGAATGTCACTTTGATTTTCTACCTCAGGAAATTCTATCATTGGTTTTTTAATTAAGACATCATCAAGATAAGTATAATCACATCCCAAATCATCTTTTCTATTTAAGACAGGAACTTCACTTTCTCTTTTTACATTATAAGGATTTTCATGCTTCCCTAAAGGTTCTTCTTCATGTAATATATTTGGTGTTGGAAGAGTTCTATCAATTTTATTATCACAAGTGCAGGGCTTATTAAAACACCGACCACAATTCTCATCTAAAGATGAACTAAAAATATTTCCTTTGCCTTCTATTTTATAAGATGGCTCTGTTTCAATATTAAACAAAAGCTGAATGTCTTTTGCCCAAATGTAGGGTATTTTTTTACCTTCTAAACTTTCACATATTTTTTCTCTGTCATCACTCATAGAGGGATAACAATATCTTGCACAACCCCAATAGTCATATGCTTCTTTAAATCCACAAACCTGTATAGCATTTATAGTATACCTTCCCGAGCCTGCAGGAGTAAATATATTACCAATTTCTTTTTTAACTAACTCTTCATCATATCCAAAGATAGTTACTTCTTGTGGACTTTTTAACTCAAATTCAATTCTTATTAATTTTTTCATTTTAATTCTGCTATTTTATATCTAAGATACATCGCAGGGCTCATACCAACGGTCGTATCATAACACACAGTTAAAAACAAACTTAACAAAATTATTTTAATTTCTTTTTTCATTTAACCTCTTTCTTAAACCTACCAGTGTTTCATCTGACTCTTCTTTCCAGTCATTTTCATCTAACAAATCTGCCCAACCAAATACACTCCAATTAACTTCATATTTAACTTCTTCAAAATTATATTTAGCAATTAAGCCTTCTTTAACCTCTTCAACCATGTATTGAAAAGATGGTTTTAAAGATATTTCATCCTTCTTTTCCTCTTCAATTAAATCTCTACAAATAGTAGCAATCATTTCTGTTATTTCTTCATTTGAAAATTTCTTCTTGTGGCTTAATTCAAAATATTCACTTTCTTCACAAGAATAATATCCAATCTTATAATTATACATTTTTACATTTCTCACATTTATATAAAGAAAAACCACCCAACCATTTATAGAGTTCATCCCAACAACAAAATATCATTTCTTCTGGTTCTTCTTTCTCTTTCAATGGTTTACCATACTTTTGATACGCTTTAACTATTATGTAACCTGTTTTTCCTGTATCACTCATTTTATAATTTTAGCCTTTAGCATTTAGCCACACCATATCTTGCTGAAGTCCGCCTTAAAGTACCGGACAGGAATGGACTGCATTGTACCATCCTTAGTGAATATAATCTGGACCGAACCATCTTTACCGAAGTCCAACTTACGTGACCGGGCTTCAATGGACTACGCCACATGAATATAGTTATGGTGCGATTTATTAAATTAAGTTAACGTTAATTGGGGTAGGTGTAGTAAGGATTTCATAATAATTATTTTACAATTTTCCTACCTTCAACCTTACCCTTCTTTTTTAATTCTTCATTTTGGTTTTTTATTCTACCAATACAATAAAAACAAACGTAACCAAATAAACATTCGTATATAGTATAGCTGTCTGCATCAAACCATTTACCACAAATGCAGCATTGTTCTTTACAAAAAACATTATTCTTTAATCTGTATATTTTTAAATTCATTTTCTACACCTTAGCATACTTCGCTCCGACTTACTTTAAGGCACTTCATTGCACCTCTCTAGACTTCTAACTATGAAAATAACTTTTTTGACCTATCCGAATTTAAAAAATTTATTAATCCTCTTCTTCATCAATTATGATTTCATCTTCATCAACATCTACATCCATCATATCATCTATTTCTTCATCATCTTTTTCTTTTAATTTTTCTTTTTCCATTTTTCCTCCTTTCACTTTTCTTCTACTAAAAAATAATGCCAAACTAACCTTTCCTTTTTATCAGCGATTGATAGTTTAGATTTTACATCGTGTTTCCAAGTAGTAACTTCTTCAACCAATGTAGTCAAATAAATTGCTCCTTTTGGTATTTCCATTCCTGTTCCATACTTATATACTTTTTTCATTTAATTCCTCCTTTATAAAATTTTCCTAACCATACCTTAACTTAATACACCCCACTGCACTCCACTTCTCTTTATCAAACTCCACTGAAACACATTACACTGAGCCTGACTTTATGAATATGAAAATCCTTGCCTTAACTCACAATACCTAAACCACATACCAACTCAACTTACTCAACCTTGAATATAATTCCAAACCCCACCATAACAAACTCCAATTAAGTATACCTTACAAGACCCAATCAGACTAGAATGCAACACACTAGAACATTATTTTTTGAATATGAAAATCCTTACTGCACCTTACCTTTCACCTTATCCCAATGTAACGTAGCTTACTGCTTCTTACCAAAATGGAGCATACCAAATCGGACTATACAGCACTCCGACAAATATGAATATAAATAAATTCCGCACCTTAACATAACCCATCACACAACATCACACTATACTCAACCCCAAACTACCCTTAACTATAAATATAAATCCTTACCTTATCCCATATAAACTTGACCGGACATTACTCCGCCTTACTTAACCAAGCCTAAATAAATATAAATTCCGCACCATATCTTACAGCATTTTGCTTTACTCTACCAGACTAAACTGGACTCCGTGAATATAAAATCCTTACCTCAACATTCCCTACTTACCTTACTGGGCTGGAACCCACTTTGAATATAATTCCAAACCTCACTTAACCTTATCTTACCCTATTGCAACTCACAAAATAATACCATTCCTAAATATAAATTTAAAAAAATAAAAATTAGTCTAAACTTTCTTTTGGATAATTTAATTTGATTTCTTTTACTGCTTCTCGGTATTCTTTAGAATTTAATCCGAAAATTCTTTCGGCATCTTCTAAATCATTCCACAAATCAATTAAATCAGCCATTTTACGCTGTAGCTACAGTGAACATTCCGTATTGACCTCCGTGTTGAGGTGTCCACGAACCAACTCCAATGTGAAATCCAGCTAGCTTTGCTAACTCAATTATCTGTACTGGGGTTATTTGCTGTTCATTGTACCTAATTGTTAAGACACAACTCCATTCTTGAAACTCTGGTCTCCATATTTCTCTTGGGGCTCTATTTATACCACTATCCCTGCCCATAGCTTTGTTGGTTACTTGTTTCTTATATTTTATAGGTGCTAATTCCCCCAAAATAAAGAAAGAACCCTTAGCTTTCTTTTTATCCAGACCATCCAAATATGGTGCTGCTTCTACCATAGCTTTCTTAAATCCACTAGTTGGAAAACACACTTCACCCTTTGAGTTTTTGTGTATCTTTTCCTTAACTTCGTTTTCTAAGTCTCTATTCTTGTTTTTCTCTTTTCCTTTACCTTCAACCATATTCTTAAGTTGTTCTCTAATTCTATCACTCATTTTTTCTTGCAACAAAGATGTTTCTCCATTAACTTTTAATGACATCGTAGCAATTTTAATTGGAGTAATAGTTACCTGAACTTTCTTATTAGGTGTCTTTTCAACTTCAACTTTCTTCGCCTTATCTTCTTTTATCATTTCTTTTTACCTCCTTTCATTTATATAAAATATTCCTTACCTTAACTGAACTCAATCCTGCTCAATCACACCTTACTTAAGTCCGTCTCGGTTTGCGTACTTCTTCCCAATCATTATTCTCTTTCTTTTTAGTGAATTTTTGAAGTAAATCCTTGTGCCCACAATTTTTACACACTAAAACTATCTTAAACAATTCTTCTTCTTTTATATTCGGATGTTGTTCTGCAAACTCTTTTAAAGTTATAACTTCCGGTTCTTCTTCTTTTATTTCTTCCATTTAATATATGTCCGCACCAAACTGAATCACTATACCCTAATCCACCCTATAGCATCGTACCATAAATATTATTCTTTGTTAATTCTTTCAATTTCCTTTTTTACTGCTATTTGAATTAAAGTATCATCACTATAGCTCATACCATCTTTAGCCAAAAGCAATCTCCTAAAATCTTCAAGCAACTTTTTTGTTTTATCTTTCATTATTAATCCTCATCCAAATAATCCTCACTATGAAAATCTTTAATTGCTTGTTTTTTATCCTTTAAACTTATCATATCTGTTAATACATCTAAACTATTTCCTCTAACCCACATTTCTGCAATTCTATAAAATTCATCTTCTATTTCTTCTTTTTTCATTTTATTATTTAACTTTAAATTTACCATATTGACCTCCGTGTTGAGGTGTCCACGAACCAACTCCAATGTGAAATCCAGCTAGATTTGCCAATTCAATTAAATCTTTTTCTGTTATTCTTTGAGAATTATATTTAATTGTTAGAATACAATTCCAATTTTCAAATGAGGGGTATCGCATAAGCCTTTTTGTTTTTTCTCTGCCAAAATTGATGCCAAAAAATCTAATTGTACTTTGTTTCTTATATTTAATAGGAACTAAGTCACCTATAATAAAGAAACCTCCCTTTGTGTCACCCTTACTTAAATGTGAATGATATGGACTTGCTTCTACCATAGCTTTCTTAAATCCACTAGTTGGAAAACACACTTCACCTTTAGCATTTCGATGTATCATTTCATCCACTCTTTTTTGTAATTCTTCTTCTTCATCATAATCCTTTAACGTTTTACTCTTCCCTTCAACCATATTCTTAAGTGTTCTCTAATCCTATCACTCATCTTTCCCATAATTAAAGGACTTGTTCCTTTAATATTTAATTTCATTGTAGCAATCTTAATCGGAGTAATAGTTACATTTACTCTTTTTTTTATGTTTTGAAAATTCATTTTTTGTTTCCTTTTTAATTAAATCTAAACCTTACCTTATCTCATTTCACCTCAATGGAACTTATCTAACTGCCCCATACTTAAGAATATTTATATTTCTTCTGTAAACTCCATAATCCTTTCTGCAATTTCTCCCTCAAGGGAATAATATGTTTCTCCACAAATAACTGCTGGGTCTTCTATACCACTTTCTTCGGCTATTTTAGTATTCAGGTTTATCTCCGGATGTTGTATTTCCACAACGTCACTAACCCTATCAATTATTTCATTCGCTAACTCTTCATATTTAGAAAACATTTCTTCATCTGTTTTATTTTCTAATCTTTTAATTATTTCCTTTCTTAAATCTTTTTTTCTTGTGTTCAAGAAAGTATTATTTGCTTTAACTTCAAATTCAATATTATCTATCCAAAAACTGTCTCCGACACAAAAATCTCCATCATTTACAGCTATTAAAAATTCTTCTCTTTTCATCTTTCTTTTAATTCCTTCTTTTTAATTATGATATTCGCTCCTAATTTAGGAGAATAAACCATTACACTAATTTTAGTTATTTCCTGTAAAACTTCAACATTATCAACTAATCTTTCCCCTTCAAATTCTAAATCAATATGATATTTTTTCATATTCTATTAAATGATTTTCCAATTTCCTTTTTTGGAACTTTTATTTTAAATCCAGTAGGATATTCTGTTAATTCTACTTCATCATTAAAATCTTTAGTACACTCATATTCTATTCCATTTAAATCCCTAAGCCATTCTTTTATTTTCATTATAATCCTTACCTTATCACACTCCAAAGCACCGAACTTAAGTCCGCAAGTACCTTACTTTATGAATATAAATCCACACCATAACGCTAACGAAGTGAGCCTTAATACACTTAATCTTGCTGTACTCCACTGTTACTAAATAAAACCCACTGCACTTAACCACATAATATTAACTAAATTCTATAATCATCTTTCCTTTTTTAGGAACTCTTGAAAAGTAAAAGAATGCTTCCCATTCTTCAATTTGTTTTACTAATTTTCCAAAACTTTTAATATAATATTCTTTTGGTTTAATATGAATCTTCGTTATAACTTTTTTGTAGTCTCCATATAATTTATAATCTAACTGGACATTCTTAAATTCATAAGGCAATTTCCATGTTCTTTCCTTAATATTTTTTACAATAACTACTTTTTTAGTCCCAAGATAACCATTAAAGATTTTTTGGTTCCATTTATCTATCCAATTATTATATTCTGGATAAAAAATTAATCCAATTAGATAATTAATAAACAGTAATCCAATAAAAGCATAATACCATAGATTATCTGTATGCCCTATAATTAGTTTTAATATAAAACTTAGTATAAAACACAATAAAGCTGCACTAATAAGGATTAACCCATTTATATTCGGGCCAAATCTACTTTTCTTAAATCCACCTTTTTTTTGAGGATTAATTAGTTTAACTTTCTTTTTCTTAAAGTCAATTATTACCTCAGCTAAATCTCCTGAATCGCCTGCTTGATACGTTTTCATATATTACTCCTAAAAGTCTACTTCACAGACTGGGTCTCCGAAGATTCTTCCTTTCTTAGGGGTTTCAACTTCTATGTCATCTTCTTCAACTTCTTCAACTACCTTTTTCTTTGCCATTTTACACCTCCTTATATTTTAGATAATAACACAATTTTATTAATAACACCTTGAAAATCTTTCTTTATCTTTCTTCTTGGAATTTTTTTCATTTCAAAAAGATGTTTAATATATCCAATATATTCATTTGTAGCAAATTCATAAGACAATTCTTTGTTATAATTACCAGGCTTTATATCGCCTCTTTCCCATATTTTAACATAAGAATAAAAGCTCTCTTTTTTTCTAAATATAAATTTATTTTTAAGAACTTCTGCATTTCCCTTATCTTTATATCTCTCATCTGGAGAAGTATATTCTGAGCAAACAGCAATTATATGATTTATAGAATAACAATCATTATCTGTTTGGGGATTAAAATATCTTATTTCAAAGTTAAATCTTTCCTTCTCTTTTGAAGAGTGTGATTCATAAGCATCGATTGTTAATATTAATGTATTACAATCATATACTGAAATTGTAAAAGTCGTATAATTTCTCCAAGCTTCATCTTTTATATCTGTTACCTTAAAATCAAAGTCTAAAAACTTATAGTCTTTTTTATTTAACCAAGCCTTACTTATAGTTAAAGATTTTAATTGACTTAGACGTCCCATTCTATTTCTTGCACTCATATTTTTTCCTCTTTTTGAATATAAAATCCCATACCATAACTGAATGGACCGTGCATCACCCTACCTGAGTAAATCGCACTGTATCATACACTACTCCATGAATATAATCCTTACCACAACAAATTAAACTCCACGCCATCGTACTCCACCCAACTGCAATGGAACTCAACTATAATTAATGAATATGAAATCCTTACCTTAACCTTAACATAGCGGAAGTTACCACACTGGAATACACTCCAATATGACTATGAATATAATCCATACCTTAACGGACCGGGGCTTACTCCGCCTGACTCAACGGCAACTTACTACACTATATTGCACCGGAATAAATATAATCTGGTTTTGGACTTTTATATTGTTCATAATCCAAAACTGTTTTTAATACACCATCACTTATTATTAAATACATTTCATTATACTTTAAAACAAAATTAAATTTATTTGTTTCTTCAATAAGTTCCCCATCTTTTAATGCTTTTTTCAATAAGATAATAGTTTGTTTTTTATCTTTTAATTCAAACCTTTGTCTTGCTCTCATTATAGCATGACTGCTTATATCGGTTAATCCATTTCTTTTTATCATAATCTTTACCTCAACTCACTAAACATACCATACTGGAATGGAACCCACTCCGCTTGACTCAACTAGAGTATAATTATTGATTTGCTTTTAATTCTTCGGCATATTCAATTAATTCTTCATCTGTTGTAAAATTAATCTTATCTTCTGTTTGTGCACATTCTAAGTGCCACTTACCTTCACTAATTTCCCAACCATATTCTTCACATAATTCTAATGCTTCTTTAATATCCATTATTTTGCTTCCTGCCTAATACTATTAAGTATTTTCACTCTTTCTTCTTCTGCTTTCTTTAAATCAATTCCAAAATATTCTCCTAATATTTTTTCTCTATCTAAATAAATGGTCACAAGTTGTTCTTCATCAAATTCATCAAACTTTTTGTATTCAGCAATATGGTATCCTTTCTCTCCTAACAGCCAATCTAAAAATTCTCCTATTGCTTGTGATTTTTCTCTAATCTTTCTTATCTTATCTAATTCTGGCGTTTCTATTTTTTCCATTTAAATTACCTTTAAAATTTTAAGTGCCTTTTGTATTGTATCTTCATATTGTTTTTCATTCATTGTATTTGGATTATAATTAACAATTGGATTTAATTTCTTAATTCCAAAAAGGTGTCTTTTCTTTTGTTTGTAAATAATTACTTCTAATAAGTTTAAAATAGTTGAGCATTCCATACCCAATTTATCATTGACAATTGTCAAATCCAAATTTTCAGTTTTACTAGTCTTTTCACTTAAAACAATTAATCTAGGATATCTTACTACTTCGTATTCTTCTTTTTTCTTTTCCATATTTCCTCCTTATAAATTTTCTGCAATCTTTTCTTTAGCATATTCCCCAAATTCATATTCTTCAAATTCTATGCTTTCCTTTTCTTCTTTAATATGTTCCGTTATACAATCTTCACAAAAATAATCATCACATACAGGGCACGAACTCATCTCTTCAGTGCAATTCCCGCACTTGTCACAAATTATATTACTTTCTGTCTCTGGTTCTTCTATGCAATCATGTTCTGCCTTACAATCTTCACATAGAGGCTCATCACATACACCGCAAACATAAATTGTGTCTTCTTTTTCAAATTCTTTATTACAATCAAAACATTCTACCATTTAATCAGTATCAATCATAAATTCAATTTCTTTAACCATCTCTTTATACAATTTTGTTTTCTTGAATTTATCTAACCCCTTTCCATTTTTGTCTACAATCAAATAACCATAACAATATTCAAGTATTTCTCTTGCTGTGCCTTCTGTTTCCATTTTAACCTCCTTCATCCAATTCTTGAAAGCATAATCTAAAACTTTTATTACATTTTTTACTCCCAAATCTCATAACCACTATGGAAAGCACTTTTACAAGGGTTAATAGAATAAACCATTTGATTTTTACAATAAGGACAAGTATAAGTCAAAAGATGATTTACCTCTAACTTTTTGTGAGAAACTTTATGTTTCTTTTCTGTTATTATTTCTCCATTACTAATAATCATTCCTACCATTTTTGTAACTCTCTTTCTATATCCTTTAATTCTGCATCTCTTGTATATTTCTCGTTTTCAGTAATCTGCAGAACATTCCAAACTTTTTCTTTCCTTTTTTTAATTAAATTCTTAAATTTTATTAGCGTAAACTTCTTTGGTTGTTTCATTTCTTCTCCTTAAAATTTGCTTTCAATTTATTCTTAAAATTCTCTTTCATTGTTTTAGGAAAATCAATCTCATTGCTCCATTCTTCAAAAAAGTTATCGGTAATTTCTAAAACATTTTTAATGGCTTGCTGTTTTCCCTTTTCTTCTATTTGTAAAGGGGTTATTGCAGAAACTTTATAACCTTCATCTATTAAATCCTTTATAGAATAAATGTCTCCATCATCTAATACCCAACCATCATCATCTTTAATTCCATATATTTTATTTCCTTCAAAAAGGTAATTTTCTATAATTATTATTCCTTTCATATCTGCTTCTTTTTCTAACTTTTCAATTTTATTTTCTTTAGTCATTTTTTCTCCTTTATTTTTATATATTCTTTTTTACTAATTCTTTTCCATTTATTTAAAATTCTTCCTTCATTGAATTGGCAGTAACACATTCCTGCTCCTCCACTTCCACATTCATATAAGATATCACTTTCTATTGTGATACCTCCACAATTTGGACACTTGTAATATTTTTCTTTAAATATTTTTCTTTAAATTTATTTCCTTCAAGAGCCTTTAATATCTCTTTCCTTAAATCTTTCTTGTGTTTCATATAAAATAATCCTCACCATACTGAAACTTACTATGACTTAGACATACCGAGCTCCACTCCGCCTAAATTAAATATTATTGATTGCTATCCCATTTATAATATAGTCTACAATTCCGTTTTTAATACAAACCTTCCTTGTAGAGCCATCACTATAAATTTCAATAGCAATCAATTTACCATCCTCTTTTCCATATTCCACTACTTCTAAATTTGCCATCTTTTACCTCCTATTCCCTCTTTTCTTTCCTTTCTTAGGTTTAGCCTTTTTCAATATTTTCTTCTTAGTCTTTTTTATTGAATTAAACACTAAAGAAAGTTCTTTGTATTGGATATATCTTTCTCTCCAATCATCTGCTTCTTCTATTGCTCCTACTAAAACCTGTTTTCTCAATTCCGGTTCTTCCATAGCTCTTTCTACGCTAATATATACCTTATTCAGTTTCTTTTGATTAGGAGTTTCATTTATACTAAACCAACTCTTAACGTCTTTCTTTTTATGGTCATACGTTATTTCTACAGTTATATGGTTAATCAAATTCCTCGCTTGCCATAATCTATATTTCTCTGCTGCTTTAGTATCGTCCCAATCAAAAAAACTATGCAATGGATTATTTCTTTTTCTAGCCTCATTAACTACATCTATGGGGTCAATTGTCCTATTATTCCTTTCTTCAATCTTCTTAAGACATTCTCCATAAATCTGTGCTTTCTTTTTATTAAAAGGTGCTCCATACGTTGCTCTATACTTTTTATTTGTCATCTTAAATTACCTCCTTTCAGTTTTATACAAATATTATTATGATTGGTCTTTAAGTTCCTCAACCCTTCTCCAACGATAAAACCTATTTTCAAATTCTTTTTTATCTACAAACTTTTTCAAACATTCTGCTCCACAAAATTGATAAGTAACTCCACCATCCATACTTTCAGTTAGTGTAAATCTCATTTGATTTTCAGAACATTCGCAACTTTCAATTTCTCCTTTACAATTATCACAAAATATTTTATTTATTTCCATTTGTTTCTCTCTTCATATAAATCATTCTTCCATAAATTACCCTTTATAAAATACCACCAAATAACCTTAACTCCAACAATTACTATTAATATAAACATTACAAAAAACATTATTCCAAACATTATATCTAAAATAATCATTTCTTCTTGTTTTTCTCTTTATTTACTTCAACCCACCATTGTCCATTTTCATAAACTAAATTTAAATTAAGTTCCTTAGCCAATTCTGGAGTAAGCATAATCTTATAATATTTATCTTTTATATCATCCCAATTCTCAATTTCAAATTTATTTTTCATTTTTTAATTCCAAATCTACCACATTACTATAATTTTCTACCCAATTATAAAAGTCATCTAAATTTTCATCTGCTAAATCTCCTGTATCTGCTTCATAAAAACTAATGTATTTTTCTAATTCTTTTGGTATCTTCATTGTAATTCCTCATAAAGTCTTCTTCTATTCCATTCATCAGTCATACTAATAAATATATTGATATCTTCATCTTTTAACTGGCAACGAAGATAAGCAGAAGCTAAACACTCAAATTCTTTATCTTTCCTTTCAAGTGTAAAAGCAGTAGAGCACATAATCTTCCTAAAGTGTTCTAATTGAGCAAAGAACAACTCCCTTGCCTGTCCATTTGTTTTATTATATATCTCTGTTAATTCTTCTTTGGTATATTTCATTTTTCCTCATTCAATAAAGTAATGAAATTCTCCATTACTACCAATTCCATCAATAGAATCCTCATCATAATCAAATATTTCTACACCATCATCTTTTAATTCTTTTAATTCTTCCTTTAATCTTTTTCTACAAATCTTTCGATTACCTTTTATTAATACTTCATGCCTCCCACCATCATCGTTATTCACCATAAATAATTTCATTTTTATCCTATTCTTTGTTTATCAACTTCTTCGTCATTATCAATATCAACCCCAAGGCTTTTAAATGCAGAAGTTAGTAAGGCTAATAATGTTCTGGCATCTTCTTTTCCAAGTAAGGGATAAAGATATGCTTCACTAATAAATGGTTGTTCACAATCTTCATCTGTAACTATTTCACCATATTCTTTCTTAGGAAAAGATTTTTCTGGATAATTGATTTTACCAATTGCTTTTAAATCAACACCTTCTGGGGTCCAACTTAATAATTCAATAATTTCTTTAGTTAATTTTTTCTTTTTTATTTCTGTCATTTTTAATCTAATTTATGTTCTATTTTATTTACATACTGATAAATTCCACAAATACCTGTGTATTCTGTTTTATCATAATCTACAATTTTATTCAAATTCTCCGTAGATAGATATTTCTTAAATCTCTCTTTATACACAAAGCTAACTCCTATGTAAATCCTATCATTAATTTTTTTAAGATATTCATTAAGTCTTTTGAACCATTCTATAATACATCCTTCACGAACTCTCTCAAATCTTCTCTGAGATTGTCCACCCTGCCTTTGCTTATTAGGTATAGTAGAATGAATATCAAAAATCTTTTCTATTCCGCCATCAGTAAAAACATTCGCACAATAAGCTTCTTGTAAATCCAAGACCAATATTGTGTATTTTATTTTTCTGTCGGTATCTAACTTCAATAGTTCTTTTCCACAATGGTATTTCTTTTCTTTTCTCTCGTAGGGAACTATTGTTAAATCATCGTCATCCCAATACATAGAGATACCTGTTTCCTTGGTAGAACTAAAGATATTGCTGAATTTTATTCAAGCCTTCAAGTGTAGACCTACGAGTATTCTTATCTCTAATATTCTTTGCAGAGCTAATTTCCTCGTTAAGGTTAAAGCTACTACTATCTTTTGGTATATGTAATGTTATCATTTTTATTGCCTCGTTGAATATGCCCAAACACGAATACTATATTCGTGCGTGGGAAAACGGATTATTACTTATATGTTATCTCTGGACTTTTCTTCCAAGCTGGTTTTCCACACTTGTTACAATTTAGAGGATTAACTCCATACCATTCTTGTGGTATAGTTTCTGCTCCACAATGTGGACATTTATTTTTTCTTTCCATTTTTTATTTACTATTATCCTCATCCTTGACATTCGGTAAATACAGAGTGTCAGAATTGTCTACTCCTGTCTCCTGTAACTGAGGATTATTAATTATTTCCATTTGTTATCCTTTTATATTTTTTATTAGCATTAATAGGAACGAAAAGCGACAACATTTCATCCTGTTAAGCCTTCCATAATAATATCCTTTTTTATCTTACTAACCTCTTCTTCACCAAGGAGTATTATAAACCTTACCATACACCTACAACATATATTTACAGTATGGCTTTGCCTAAAACTAGCCTTAGCATCCCTAAAATATTTTTCCCCTTTATTTATCTTGCCGCCACAACAAACGCACATATATCTATTACCTTCGGCAGTGAATATTTTATCAAATTTATCTATCATAAAGTATTTGCAATCAATTGCTTACCGAATTTAGTCTTTATATCCTCTAAAAACAATTCATATTTTTCTAAAATTTCTTTTTCATTTTTTAGATAATTTATCAAATGCAATTTAAGTTCTGGATAGACCTGTTCTATAAGGAACTTATCAACCAGTTTTTGGTCTATCATATTAATACCAAAATTCCTTCTATATTCGTGAGAATCTGATGTATCCATATATAAATTGGCATGCCCCTGTTTTAAAATTATAGAATTTATATTAATACTCTTTTTACTCAATTCTTCATCTCCTACCCAATCTTCATCTTCATTATTTATGATATTTTCATTATACACTTTCCAGGGGGTAGTTAAAATTGCCCTATAATCTTCTTTAACATTAAGGGTTTTAACATTCTCTAAAAAATTAGAAAATGTTAATTTTTTCTTATCTTTTTCTATAATCTCTAATAATTCTTTTTCTTTGTCTTTTAATTGTTTTAAAACTTTTATAATGGAATTCTGGAAGATAACCTATATCAGCAGTATTTTCTCCATAAGAGTCTGATTTAATAGAAATCCCTTTAACATTTAGATATACTTCCGTTCCTTCTTTTTTATCTTCTTCATCAGCATATGGACCACATATTTTAATTTTTGTTGGTTCTCTTTTTGAGTAAAAATTATCAAAAGCAATCCTGTAAATATTACTTATTTTCATTATATCACCAACCTTCTCAGAATAAGTATTTCTAATTTCTTTTGCAAGATTTTCAATCTCTTCAAATTTATATTTATTTTCTCTACATGCTTCTAGTATACTTGTCATTATTTAGCCTTTAGCATTTAGCCACTTCTTTTTTAATTTCCTTCAATAAGTTTGATATTAGATTAAAGTTATCATAAAACCCTTTCTTAATCGGTTTTCCTTCAGAAACAAATTTACCATATAACGCACTATTTATATCTTCCATATTCATTTTATTTTCTATAAATGTTTCAAATAAACCAAGCAACTCTAATTGAGAATAGTAATGGAAATGCGGTTCTAAATCCCAATATCCTTTTCTTAATTCTTTAGCATAAGTCTTTTTATCCCACACAATCATTTTTCCATTCTTCCTCCTTATACCTTTTCTTCCCATCAGTATTTAATTCATTATCATAATCAAAACGTATTTTAAAAGCATTCCCACATTTATGGCATTTAACAATTATTCCACCTTCAAGCTCCACACTATCATAATAGCCACTCTCAGCTTGGGCAAACCCATTAAATTCAACCACCTTGCTCATACATTTATTACAAACTATTGAAAACTTATCAAAATCCCACTTAGAAGATTTTTTATCCATATACTTCTCTTTAAACTCCTTTACACTCATTTTTGTTTCTTTCATTTTATTCCTTTAAAACATTAATCGTTACTGGATATCCAAATTTAATTTTGAATGCTTCCTTTAATTTTTTAGAATGAATTTCTATATCTTTTTCTGCATATTCTATTTCCCTTTTTAATTCTTCTTCTTGACTTGTTTCCCACTCTTTTAGAGTATCCTTATTTAAGGAAATTTCCTTAATAGAAATATTTTTTGGATTGTAGAAATCTTCTAATAAGAAAGATTTAAGCCAATTAATCATTTTTTCTTTTACTTGTTCTAAGGGTAATTTTTCATTTTCATCAAATCCTTCACTACCACATCCACCAATAAAGCCATCATAATCTCCTTCATAAAATCCGTTTAAATGCTCAATAGGTTTTCTATCTCTAAGGTTAGTCTTCCAATCAGAAGAGTAATCGTGTTTGATAACAATTGTAACCTTTTTATCTTTTTGCTCTTTTTTCCTCTTCTTTTCTTCTTCTCTTAAATCTTTTACTTCTATCTTGTATTCTTTATCATATTTAGATTTAATCCGTTCAATTTCTTTCATAACTTCAACTTCATTTTTGCAAGTTATTTCATTTTTATCATCTCCATTGAATTCTATAGAATACTTCTCTTTTCTTCCTAAATGGATTGAAACTATCCCTTTTTTCCTTGAAGGTTTTCTAGCTTTAATCTTTGGCTCAGATTTATCTTCTTTAAATAATTTTTCTTGCTTTATTTTTTCTTTCAATTATATTTTTATATTCAGGAATATTTTTATATTTATCAAAGCATTTAGAACAAACATATATCTTATTTTCAAATGTAAGGTCTCCACAACTTCTTGTTAATTCTGGATGTTCTTTGTCATAATTACCACACCCTATAGCTATATGTTTTTTCTCTTTTTGACTTTTCATTTTTTCTCCAAAGCTTCATCAACATGCCTAATCGTGCTCATCAAGTCATCTTTCTTTAGATGTTTTGAATCAAACAGATTTTCACTACCATACCTTCTATCAAACATGATACTTTGATTTAACTTTTTTAGTTCTGTAGTAGCTAATCTTTTTATGCTCAATAGCCTTTCTTTTGGCATAGTATTATAATTCTTTTTTGTCATTTTACTTTTATTTCTTTAATTGGATATCTTGTTTTAACAACCCTATCCACTAAATAACATTTACCTTCTTTCATATCAACAAGTAATAGGGGTTCTCCATCATCATAAGAATAATAAGAATCATACATCGTGCCTGCCCTATCTTTTAAGTCTTTCCCAGAATCATCAAAAAATTGAGAATAGAAACCATCAGTTAAATTATGGTGTTCAAGAACTACATACCTATTTGATTCGTTATTTATATCTTCTTCATGTTCAATATATTCTTCTTTACCATCAGTCAAATCTATATCTTTATTGCCAGTAATTTTTTTAACAGCTTTCTCTATCAAATGCCAAACTCTTTCAGTTCTTTTTCCTTCAAGAGACTCAACAATCATTTCTCTTTTTCCCATTTTACCCTATATAACTACATCGAGGCATATTTTTAGCCTTTTCTTCAATAAATTTATTCACCTCGCTTTCCATCATCTTAACGATATCTGTTTGCGTTTTCTGCATTTTTCTCTCAACTCTCTTTTTCAATTTCATTGCTCCCTTTGGATTTTCCGCTTCAAATATCATCATCTTGAATTCGTTGATATCTGGTATTTTTTCTTCACCTTCTTCCATTTTTACCTCCTTGTTATTTAGTTTTTTCATTATACAGAATTTATAACATTATTTTTAACATATTCACCAAGATTTTCTCTAATATTCTTTTTTAATGCCTCTGCTGTTTTCTCTTGCTCCTTCAAAGACTCAGTAAAATTATCAATAAACTTATCTGAGCAATTTATACAAACTTTCATATAATGGACCCCTAAGCAATAGCATCCTTTCTTTATTTCTTTTCCACAAAGAGCACAAGTGCTATTCTGTCTTATTTTAACAACACTCAACAAACCATCTTCCCACTTGAATAGTTCTGATTTTCCAAATTCTTTAGTCCTTCTCCTTCTCCAATTTATAGGCATTATAAAGATGAAGCAATCAAATACTTCCCCCCTTTAATTTTTAATATATCATTTATTTTATCCATTTGGATGTTCAATTCTTTTACATCCATTAAAGGTTTTTCAAGACCTTTATCTAACTCTTCCTTTAATTTTAAGCAAATTGCTTGGGTATAAATTTCATTAGTAGATATCTCATCTTCCCTATCATCAAGTAGAGATATTTCTCCAGAAGAATCTATAGATATCATGCACGCATTCGTGCGTTCCTCATCTGTAATAATTTCAACTGGCTTAAATTTAACACAAATTGTATCATACTCGTCACTTAATTTCCTATCAATTTTATCAACTAAATTTCTTAAGGAAAATATTTCTTTCAATAATTCTGCTTTCTCTTTTCCAATCTTAGCCTTAAAAATATCCCCATATTCACTTCTAGAAAGCTCTTGAACAATATCCGGCAAATCTAAAGGGTCTGAGCCCCGATAATAATAAATTTTACCTTCTCTGAATGTTATTCTCTTACTAAAAACTCCATGATATAATTGAGCAATTACCTTTTTCCCTTTTTCATTAAAATCATCTACCCTCTCTTTTAGCAAAGTTAGTTCTTTAGATATCAAGGGAGTATCATAGCTCAATTCTTTTGACTCCTTGAGCCTATCCATTTTACCTTCTAACCTTTCTCTTTGTGACATAGATTTCACAACTATATCAGAACATTCAATATATTTATTTAAAATTTTATTAATCTCTTCGTTCATTGTAAAAAGTTTGAAGCAATCAAATACTTACCACCCTTTTCTTCTATTTCTTTATTAATCTGTTCTAGTTTAGAAATTGAAACATTTATCTTATTTAGATAATTCTCCCTCAATTCCAAGATATCTTTTTTAAATTCATTAAAGAAAAGATTAGAATATTCCCTATAATTTGCATTGTCACCCTCAGTATTTATTAAACGCAATCCTCCACGACCAACTTCTAAAGATTTTATTTTGATAACATCACCACAAAATCCATCATTACCATTTTTATCCAAAAGGAATACTTTTATAGGATTATCAAATTCTAAATTTTCATCTTTTTCTTTTTTCCACATCTCCCTAATCTCTTCAACTTCAATTTGTTTTTCTATTATCAATTTTAATAAAAGTCTTTTGTCACGAGATAATTTACTTCTTATTTCAGGAGCATTTTTATCTTCCCTTATCTTCTCTAGAATAAAACCTAAATCTGGTCCATATCTCCTTCTGAAGTAAAAAGTCTTACCATTTCTATTGGTTAATTCTCCAGTAATGAATACACCATCGTGCATCTGTCCTATAATTGTTTTTGAATCTATTTCAAATTTACGTATCAACTCATTAACCTTTAAATTTGTATCTTCAATAATACCAAGCTCCTTAGAAACTTCATTACACCCTTCTACATCTTTTTCATTAAACTTTCCATAAAACTTTTTAATCCTTTCAATCTCTTTTACAATAATATCAGAATGACTAAGATAGTCCCTAATTTCTTCATTTAATTTATTTTCCATTTTTATTAAATTTTAAACCTCAATATATCCTTTCCCATTACATTCTGGACATCTAATTTCTTCCCAGTCCATTTTTGGAAACTCTGTTCCTTCTGGAAAAATCTTCTTTGTTCCACCCTTACATTTTTCACAATATTCCTTCATTTTATTCCTCTAAAAAAATTCCACCCTTATTTCTTTTATCCTTCCTGTTTCCTTTTCTATTTTAGCAATAACAGGATAACAGCCATCTCCATATCCAGATTGTGTAACCACCCCAACTCCAGGATGTCCCATCTTATAATTCAATTGTCCACTATTCTTCATACTTGCCTTACAACAAGCATTATAAGAAAAATTGCTCTTTGCTTTTTCTTTTCCCATAGTATATTCTTCGTGTTCCCATTCACTATCAATATAACAGGGGTCACATATGAGTATTTGTCCAGCGTCTACACCAACAACACCTATTTCTTTTTCTTCATAAGTTCCAATTACACCTTCTTCTCCAACTAACTTCTTTTTAATTTTCGCTATTTCTTTTCTTTCCATTTTAACCTCCTTATGATAATTTCCAAACCAAACCTTAGTGAAGTATAGTATACTGTATAGCAGTAAATCCCACTCCACCTTAACTATAAATTTGTTTAAATTCAAGGCATCCGCAATAGACACCATCATTTTTGTGTCCACAACCAATTCTTTCATCACCTTCCATTTTATGAATGTGCTCTTCTTTTGTATGTCCACAATTACAGATTTTATTCCCCATATTCTCCCTTTAGCCTTATAACTTTATTCCTATTTTTATCTTTAATACAATCATCCCTTCCATTTTGTTGAATAACAAATATCTTTTTGAAATGGTAATCATCCAATTTTATATTTTCTAAATCAGAATATCCATCTGTTAAAAATATAGCTAATTTAGCATTCTTAACTTTATTCTGAATGTAATCCATAATATCCTTATGACTTGTTCCCCCACCACCATCTATCTTTAATTTTCTAATCTTGTCAACATTTCCATTTTCAACAACATAATCATTATGAACAGTTACATCATGAGTTAAGAACCTTATAGTTATTCTATTTCTGAAAGCCTGTGCCATACCAATTACTTCACTAGCAAAATCAGCATATTCCTTAAGACCAATACTTCCAGAAACATCAATTCCTACAACTACATTAATCATTTCTTTAGAAACATCAGGCATAAAATACCCAGTTGAAAAGCTTGATTTGAATGGTTTCGCATAAGAATAATCATAAGGCAATACATTCTGAACTTCTTTCAATAAGATGGTTCTCCAATTTACTTCACTTTTGTGAATTTTATCAATAAGCCTTTCTATACCTGCTGGAACCTTTCCTGCTTGTTGTGCTGTAACATAAGCATCAGTTAATCTTTCTTTCCACTCTTTTTCCAATTCTCTTTGCTCTTGTTCAGATAATTCTTCACCAGTTTCATAATTATGAAAATCAAATCCCCCCTTTCCATCTGGAGTTACAAGAACACCTTTACCTTTACCCTTACCACCCTTCCCATTTCCAAATCCACCCTTTATCTTAAATTCATCATATATAATCTCAGGAGTTTTTTTATCAACATTAGTTATTTTTTGTCCAAAAACTTCAATACAATGATTATAATCTGTTTCCAAGCAGCCATCTGGAAGTTTAAATCCATTTTGTTTAAGAATAAAATTTACAACAATATCGCAGGCAATATTCCAGTATTCCATTTTTCTTTGCCCCAATCTAAGCAAATGAAGAAAACTCAAATGAAGTATCTCATGAACTATCACACCCCTTAATTCTTCATCAGTTATCTTATCCACAAATTCTTTTCTATAAACACAATCACCCCTTGAATTTACTCCCATACCTGCGTAGTCTGGAAGTTCATTTTTTCTTGCTTCGTGAAACTTCAAATAAAGTGATAAATAAGCAAAAAAAGGATTTTCTGCTTGTATCAATATTTTCGCTTTTCTAATTTTTTCTATTGCTTCCATTTTATAGTTTTTCTACAATTTTTAATTTATTAATAAGTCCATTAAGGTTTTTTACTTCTTGATTATTCAATTTGAATAATTCTATACAACTATAATCATTGGTAAATCTTCCAGTTTTAATATTCCTTAAAAGGATAAAATTATTTATTCTGCCGTTCCAACAAAACACTTCTGGTCCACGTTCTATAATCTTATAATCTCTTTTGTAAATTTTAATCAATTTAGAGAGAACCCCACTTAAAGAATTCTCATTATCATATTTATCTCTTAGAATACCATAAACCTTACAGTGTTCTTTATTATTAGTAAATTCTTTATTAATTGGCTTAATATAAATCATATCTCCAACATTAACTTCACTATCTTTAGTTATTGCTTCCATTTTGGATTATTATTTATCTTTTCTCCCTTGTAATTTTTAATATTCTCTAATTCTTCTTTAAATTCATCATCATCCATATCGTCCCACCTATCTTTTAGATTTTCCCCCAATTCGTCAATATAATAACACAACCTCTCTTCAATACTTAATTTATCCAATTCATCTGATAATTTCATAATATTTTCTTCTTCCATTTTATTCATTATACCACAATTTTTCTTCTTCTTTTGTTAGTTCACCTTCTATCATAGTTAAATCAACACCATCTGTATAAAAACAAACTCTCTTATTTTTCCAATCAACCCACAAAGCCCCTGCACTATAATCTCTATCAAGAGCTTCTTCAATTAACAAACTTCCATCTGGACGAACCCCAAAGTCTGTAATATATTCAAATCCAAAACTGGATAGCATAGCATCTGCAATCTCGTCATCACTTTCACCTTCTAATTTTTTAATTATTTTTTCGTTCTTTTTCATTACACAAACTCCCTACAAGCATTTCTTTTTTCCAATTCCCTTCTTCTTTTTCCATTTTTTCTTTACTTTGTTTTAATATACCTTCCATTTCCTTTAATTTATTAGAACTATTCTCAATCCATTCTTTAGCACAATCACTGCATACCCTTATAATTACCAGAACATTTTTTAATCATATTTAATGCAATATTTCCTTTTCCTATTTTTCCTTCACAATAAATACACTTTTGGTATCCATCATTCCTTGCTTTAGCAAATGCTATAAATTCATTAAATTTAATCGGTTTCATTCTAACTTAAACATCTCCTTTAGTTCTTCAATAGCATCTCTTTTTTCATCAATATTCCAGTCCCTCATCTGTTCCATCAAACTTCCTTCATCTTTCCAACTCCTTACATATTTCCAAAATTGGTCATCATCTAATTTTAGCATTATCAAATCATCAAACTCCTTATCAATCTCATCATCACTTTTATTCTCTAATGCCTTGATTATTTCTTTTCTTTTATCCATTATTTTATCCCACCTGCATTCAATATTTTTCTTGGTAATGAATTAAATTTTTCAAAAGTTTCACAACTATTGGTGGGGGTATCACCCCAACTCATACCACCACTTAAAAATATAACTTCTCCTTTATGTTCAATTTCAGCAACATCTCTATATCCAATACTATCAAATGTTTCTTCTATAACATTCTTTAAAATCTTTTTTGAAGCTTCAATATAGTTTTTGTTATCCTCAGACTTTATTAAAGAAGATATTATCTTTTTCCTTAAATCCTTTTCATTATTTTTAATGTTTTCAGTTTCAGTTTTAATTTCTTCCTCAAAAGAATGGTCTTCCATATAACCTTCCATTTCATTTAAATCTTTAATATTTATTTTATCAACTGCCTTTAACATTTTATCTCTGGTTTCTTTCAACCCCTTTTCTGTTCTCTTTTCTTTTTTAATAGTAAACCAAGATACAATTAAATCTGCTCCCATTATTCCTCACTCCCAGAATTTCCCCAAATCACAACCTTTGATTTTTTATCTTTACTACCATCATCAAGATACTCGGCTTGAATATCAGAGAAGATAGCATTCAATTCTTCATCACAACTAACTAAAATTCGTGCTTCAGGATTAAACCCATTTAATTTTTTTATAAATTCTTTTACTTTCATTGTTTTTTCCTTAACTTAAATTTCTGGCAATTACAATCCTTACCAATTACTTCCATTTTATAATTGAAATGGAGATTAGCATTTTTCCAACACCAACCAATTTTATCATTATGTATTTTCCTGTAATGTCCACATTCACAGATATCATAACCTCGCTTTAGTTCTAACTTTTCTTTTTTCTCTAATTCTGCCTTTTTCATTTTAATAATTCTATATCTTCATCTTCAATCAAAGCCTTTTGCTCTTTAAGATAATCAATATAATTCAGAGTAATCGTATGAAATTCCTTTTCATCTTTTTCTTCTTCTATATCAATAAGTTTCTGAATAAGTTCACTCTTTTTCATTTTTCCATATCTTCTATAATTTCTTTTAAAGTATCATAAGCATCAATAATCAATCCTCTTTTAAGACATGACATCGCTGCCAGAATCTTATGTTCATATTTTTTCTTGTCTTCACTCATTTTGCACCTCCAATAAATATAATGGGGTTTTTACAATTTTGGCTCTACCCTCAAACCATCGATTACCTCTATATGAGATTATAAATTACTAAGAATAATTTCCTTTTTCTGTTGAATAATTAATTTATCAAGTTCTTTAGGAAGTCTTTGTAATTTTTCAAGATTATTTGAAAATTCATCTTTAATGCTTTTCACCTCTTCTGTAATCTTTAAGGGAAAACATTTATAGCAATAATAATGTTTAGTAATGTGACTACCCCCATAAGTTGAAATTTGAATTCCTCTTGGAGTTCCCTTTCCAATACGCTTTCCGCAATTGTTACACCCTGCTCTATCACTCGGACTAATTTCAATACCTTCAATCATTTTAATTTATCAATTGCTTTTTTAGTTAATTTATACATCCTGCCATTTGAAGTCAACAAATATCCTCTTTCAGTCAAATAATCACAAGCACTCTCAAAAGCAGATAAACATTCATTATCTATTTCAGTCATATCTTCATTACCACAACTTTGAATTAATACATCCAAAAGTAATTCATCTATAGCCGAAGTATCTATTATCACCTTACTATTCATTTTTTCTCCTTTAGCATTTAGCCATTAGCCAATATTTTCAGTAATCCTTAATTTTCTTAATTCACCCAAGACAAATTCCCTTATTCTGGAATTTGTCAATTTCCCAAAACCCTCTTCTTTTTCTTTTTTAATCATAATATCTGTTTGTTTATAGCAATCCTTGCATATATTTATAGTTCCTACAATCTCCCCAAATACTTTAATCTGGATATTTTCAGAACAGCTTTTACACAAATCTTTACTACAGAATTCACAATCAAATTCTTTTACCTTATTTTTACAATCATCACATATTCTTATTGTAGTTTCCATTTTTTAAAATCCTCAAGAGCAATCTCTATAAAAATAGCATCACCCTCTATATTTATAATTCTAAAATTAATACGATTTTCTGCCAGTCCTTCCAATTCTAATGAATGAACCCATACCCTTTTCTTCTTTCCTTCAAGGGCTTTTACAATTTCTTTTCTTAAATCTTTCATTTTTATAAAAATTAAAAAAACAATAAATAAATTTTAACAAAGATATTTGCTATATTTAGTTATAAGTTCGTCATCCTGTTCTAACTTATCAACAAAATCTTTCTTAAAGCTCTTTGATAAACCGCTGCACATCTTCCACAAATAAGCAACCAATTCAACATCACCAATATCATCCATAACCCTGCTGAATTCTATAACCTTTTCAAACTTCACTTTCTTATCTTTATATTGTTCAGCCAAAGCAGTATTAATAAACCATTTTACGTTTATCTCTTTTATATCTTTTAACTTCTTTGGATTAGCAATTATATCTGGAAGTTTAATCTGTTCACTTATCTTACAGAAAGACACAAACTCCTGTGCTACACCTTCACCAATCGCACTCTTTGCCATAGAATCTAGTTTCTTATATCCCTTCTCAATTGGATTATTCATCATAAGGCAATTAATCCTCTCCCAACCTCTCGGGGTTGTGAATTTTTGGTTATCATTAAAATCTACCTTATGAAGAGATGCTGTTTTAAAGCTAAGAAACCCTATAATCAAAGGACTAATTCCCTTTGGTATAGCAAAGTTATCAATCCATTTTTGTGTAGATGGTGTTCTCAATTTAACTTCACCAAATCTATCCCTTAAAGGTGGAGCCATATCGTAAACATAAGCTCTATCTTCATCAGTATTACCTGCCCCCATAATCAACCAGTCACCCCCAACTTTACTATCATTAACAATCCTATCGTGGATTATTTTATAGCACGAGCTTTGAATAAGCGGTGGAGCCAAGGTTATTTCATCAAAAAATAGAATACCATCAGCTTTTTGATTTTCCAATAACTTCACAAAGAATGGAACTCTCCATACAAGCCATTCCTTAAACTTTTCCATAGCCTGTAATTCTGGCAAACCCTTAATATCACTAGCATCAAATTCACTAAGTCTTATATCAAGAAGAATAAAATACTTTTCAGGATTAGCAAACACTTTCATTTTATCCTCTAACAAAAGTTTATTCCAATTAACATATTCTTTCTCTTTTTCTTTTGCTATGCCCTTTGCCTGTTCTTCAACACTTTGAGATTTACCAATACCAAATGTTCCATAAACCATCAGTGGCAATTTACTATTGTAATAGCACCTTATCAATTCACTAAGTTCTTCATGTTCTATTTCGTAAACCATAATTATTACCTCCTTTCACCTTTTTTAAACTTTTAATTATCATATTAAATCATCTCCCTAATTTCATCCCAATCTAAGTTTATCAATTTTTCAATATCTTTTTGTATTTCTTCTTTATCTTTATTTTTTTGCTCTGCAATTTCCTTAGAAAGTTCTGGATGAAAATATGACTCATTTTCAATATCTTCTTTAGTTTGTTTGTCTAATAATCTGTAAAAATCTTCATCTTCTTCTCCTTTTTCTAATCTAAATCTAAATCTTTTATACCACTTAATAAATTTGTCCTTGTCATTTATAACTTCTTTAATTTTTAATTTAGTTGTTTCTGATACTGAAGTATCTTTAATCATATCAATAAAAATTTTTAAATAATATTTCCAATGTTTCCAATTTTCCATTTTTTCAATTTCCATATCCAATTTTTTATTCATATATTATATCTCCCAATTCGTTCCCTATTAAAACTGCTAGGAATAATACTGCAACTGCTAAAATTATATCAATTATTATTAAATCATTCATCTTCAATTTTCTCCTTCTTGATTTCTTTTTCTATTTCTCCAATTTTATTGAAAATATTTTCCTTAAATTCTTCATCACTAAATGCCCCTGTCTCAATTAGTTGTAAAAGTAAACCTTGTGTTTCATCTGGTAATTCTGCCATTTTTGCTAATATTCCCAATAGTTTTGGATTATCCGTATTACTAATAGCAAATCTTAATTTATCGTCCATCTTTTTTTGTCTCCATTTTTAATTCTCCAGTTTCATCCATTTTTGTTTTTTAACAACACAAAGAAAGGAACGAAAAACGACAACATCCTATACTTTTAAGTTCAATCTTTTTCATCCTGTAAATTACCTAAAATTAATATTTTTCCCCATTTTTTTATCATTTCTTTTTCTGGAATTTTATATACAGTATGAGTATCCCTAAATTCATCAGTAGGGACAAATCTCATTTTCCATATATCTGGTTTTGAATTATCGTCTTTTCTTAGCCTTATTAAAAATTTAAATCCAAGGCTTTTTCTATTTCTAATAGTATCTACACTATAAAATACCCTTCCAGTATAAATTAAGTTATATCTATTAGAATCAAATTCTTTTGCCTTATAACATAAAAAGTCCCCTTCTTTTATATTCTCAATTTTAATTTTTTTCATTACAAATTACCAATAATAATATATTTACCAACAGCATTATAAAATTCTCCCTCTGTCAATTTAAAAATTAATTCATCGCAATCATTAAGGTTCGAATGTAAAATAATAGACTCCTTGTCTATACACTTAAATTTGCCTTTTCTATCAAAATCTATCCAATTTCTGGAATGCAATATTCCATTATCATTTTCCCTAACAATAAAATAAGTGGAACCCCACTCTTCGGTTTCGGATGTAGCCTTGATATAATCTCCAACATTAACATCCTTTACTTTAATCTGTTCCATTATAATTTATTTAAAATTTTTAGTTTTACATTAAATTCTTCATTAATTTGTCCAATGATTGGCATATCTCCCATATAGAAATCAAATCCTTCATAGTTATAGTGCCCTGTATGCGATATTATATTTGGAATTAAATATCCAATCATTGTCTGATAATATTCCCTAATTTGCTCAAATGTCTTTGCACCTTTTAGTATCTTTTTAAAATGAAGTTCTATCTCTTTTTTTCTTTCCATTATCTAGTTATACCATCCAATAAAAGCCCCTTCTGAACTTCCTTTCTTATTTTATCCATAAGTTCAGGTAATTTCTTTTCAACAATCTTCCTTGTCTCTTTTTTCTCACTCTCTTTACCCAACATTTTTTCTACTAATCTTTTAGCAACTTCTTTTCTTTTTTCAATAAAAGGTTCAATCTCTTTTGTCATTATATTTCTTTTTTCTTCTTCTAAAGAACTAACCTCAATTTCCATTTTGGTTATACCTTCAGTCAATTCTTTGGTATCCATTTTTTCTAAATCATCTTGAATTAATTTTTTTACTATTCCAATAAGGTCATCGTCAGATATATCTGAAACATATTTTACACCCAACCCCCTTTTAATTCCCATCTTAACAGAAGATTTTATACCTTGAACAGCAAAAGTCAAATGATAATAAGCATCCCTATAATCTTTAATATATTTATCAGAAATCTCCCTTTTTATTTTTCTCATTTCTTCTTCTTTTTTCCTAATATCACTTCGTAATGTTGATGATTTTCTATCTAATAAACTATATTCTGGTTTGGTCCAACACGCATTTCTTCTAGTCCTAATCTCATCATCAAGAGCACTCAACTCTGCTTTTATTTCTTCTTTAGTAACCATTTCCTTTTTCCAATGCCTCAACAATTTTAAGTTTTGCTTTATGTCTTTCCCTTATCTTTTCCATTTCTCCAAAACTAATTTTTCCTTTTTTTATTTGTTCTATAAACTCTTGTGTATTTGGGAATTTATAAGCAACAGTATCTAAATCGTAGTTTGAATGTAATCCTGCTAAATCTTTGAATTCATTAGCAATAAGAGCTAAATCTCTATTCTCCAAAATAATAGTATCCTCATACTTTTTTCTTATTTTAGCACCATTTTTAAATCTAAATATCCATAACCAGTTCCCAAATCCAATGGTATGCAATTTATCTCCTAACCAAGAATAGTGATGTTTATCTTTAAACTTGTCAATACCTCTTTTATGTAAATCTTTAGTAAGCATAAAATATCATTCCTCCACATTTTACACAATATGTGCTAATTTCACCATTATCAATTATTCTTATTTGTTTTGGAGATTTTTTACATTCACAGGTTTCACCATACTGTTTTAATTCCTGTAATTCTTCTTTTATATTACTTTCTATTTCTATATAATCTGAATAAAGGATTTCTAAATTTGTCTTACCTTCTAATCGTTCTATGATTTCTTTTCTTTTATCCATTTTTAGATATATCCATTATAGCTAAGATAACCCCCACATTTTAAACAAAGTCTATGAATTTCATCAGTATCTTCGTGACTGCCTTCGTGTATTATTTTTACAGTCTCGGTATCTTCTTCACAGTTACATTCATCTCCAAAATTCTTTAATTCATCAAATGAATCCCATAATTCCTTTTGTATTTTAGTATATTCTTCAGCAATAATCTCTGCATTTGTTTTTCCATCTAACCTTTCAACTATCTGTTTTCTTTTATCCATTTTAATGAATCTTTTTTTAAATCCTCTTTCAAAACATCCATATCATAAAGATAATCTTCTGGGTGGTCTAAATAATTGAATAAATCAGATATAGTATCGAACTCTTTAACGCTAGTCATTGTAGCTAAAATATATTCGTATCCCATTTCTTTATTATTTCCATCAAGACTATCACATCCAGCACAACTTCCAAATCCATCTCTCCACAACCAAAATCTATCCTCACAGAAGATAATAGCATAAACATCCCCAGAATATCCCCCTGTGGTAGCTTCGGCAATTATTTCAGCATCAATCAAATAAAATCTTAAGGCACGTAATTGGTCTCCTGCATACCAGTTTCCATCATTGTCAACACCTTCTAATTTATTTAATATTTTAACCTGAGTATTATATGCTAAATGTTTTTGAAAATCTTCAATCATCTTCTTTTCCCATCCTCAGTAAATTCCCATTCATTATTAACCAACTCTTCACGAATATATTCATCAGAACCCATATAATTATATTCTTCTTCTAATCTTTTTAGAAATCCATCCAGAACACATTGTAAATAATCTGTTAATCTTTCATCTAAGTCTTCCCCAAACATTTCTTTGGTTCCAAGCTTTTCATCTTCTTCACCATAGTCTATAGAAATCTTTCCATCTTCATCTATATCCACAGATTCAACATCAAAATCACTTTCTTGCAATTTAGCTATAATTAATTGTTTTTGAAATCCAGCTGATTTTAGAAATAATTTTACATCTGCAATATAAGGTTCATCCATCTCAAAATTTCTTCCTCTATCTAATTCCCAATTAAAATTAGAACAATCTATACCAATCTCTTTTAATTTTTCGTGAAAATCTTCATGCATCCATTCCCACCATTCATAATCAGTGTAATTGCTTTCTCTAAAATCTTCTATAGCATTCTCTTTAGATTTTTCACTTAATTCTTCAAAATTATATAATTGAATTGTTTCAGTTCTCATAATTTTAATCCTTGAGTTATAATCTCTTTACCACATATGTTATAAAATTCTTGCTCAGTCAATCTATACACATACAAATCAGAATATTTTTCAGAACCATTTTTCTGGTGATAAACCTCTAAAATTTCATCTTTAGAATCAATCCAAAAATTACTTATAAGAGATTCTCCATCTATTTTTTCTACCTTAAAATAAGTAATTTCCCAACCATCGTCATCCCTCACCAACTCTTTTCTAACACCTTTAAGATAATCTCCAACTCTAATATCTTCAAGTTTAACTTCTTCCATTTCCTTCTAAAGCATATAATATTTTTAATTTATTAGATTTGTCTATTAATTTTTTATAATCCTCTTCTTCAATAAGAATTTCATCGTAATTCCATTTATCAATATTTGCCCTAACTCTTGTTTCTTCTTCTTTTATGCTTTTAAAATCATAAGTGCTAAAAGGTATAACAAAACAGCAAGAATATTTTTTATGATTTACATCTCCACTAAAAGAACTCTCTTCATATTTCAATTTTCCATCAGTAATCTCATTATGTCTTCCCATTATAAATTATTAACAATCATTTCCTTATAAGCAATCTCAAAATTATCAATATTACTATAATCTTCTTTTAATTCATCATCTTGGCAAGTAACCCACCCATAATCTGGATGAATATCATTTATCCTAACAATCCTTCCAGTTAATTTATTTTTTAATAAATATCCTGCTTTTAATCCCATCTTTTCTACAATCTTTAAATTATTTTTAATCTTTTTTTGTATGCCTTTTAATTCATTAACATTTTTCATATTTTTATATTCTTCAATTCTATCAGTTGCAAGTATAGTATCTTTTTCATAAATACAGCTTGCTACATAATTCTTATGTTTAGTAGTTGACATACTATACCCCTTCCTATTTAAAATATATTTAAATCCATAATCAGAAGTCAATCTAATAGCAATAGGAAAATGATACCCATATGAATAGATTACATTATCATCAATAAACATATGACTGCCATTCCCTTTAGTAGCTCCTTCAGCAAAATTTTCTGCTAACTCTCTATTTTTCATCTGCGTCTATTACTGGTTTACCTATTAAATTATCCCAACCAAATCGGTCACTCCAGTTCCAACTCCATACATAAAATAAATTCTCATTCGTTTCATCAAACATCTTTTGATGCAATTTATTAAACTCTCCAGCTGTTTTTACTTTTTTTATCTCTGCGAGAAAATCGTAAGTAGCAACTATAAAATTTTCATAAAACTCTAAAATTTCTTTCTTCTTATCAAGAGCATACTTGTATTGTTCTTCCTCTATTAATATTTTTTTAACTTTCTTTTTCATTTTACCTCCTTTTATAAATTTTGAATAATCTTACATTTATCGCACAACTTTAATTTAGCATCTTCGTCTGTAAATCTTCTTGTATAATCATAAGTCATTTCATCTTCTTCATCACTAAAATTAAATTTTAAATCCCCATTATCATGCAATTCCCAAATTGCTCTTATCACATTATTAATTATAAATTCTTTATCAGATTCATTTAACTCAGAACATCCAGTATCTATTTCAAAGTCAGCAGGGGCAATTCCAACACTTCTATCACCTACACTTTGCCCAATAACCTTAATTGTCCCGTGATATTCTCTATCTCCTCTTACCTCTGGAAAGGGTATTTTTCCTGACCGATGTTCTACATCATTTTTACAACCTGTTTTCTTTTTCATTTTAAACTATTAAATTGTAACCTTTAGGAACTTCTAATTTAATTATATCTCTTTCAGGATAACCCCTTTTCTCATTACTCTCAGCCTCTTCAGTATTATCATATTTTTCAAATGCTTGAAGAACTTGCTCTTTTGTATGTTTATTCTTATCAATTATAAAGATTAAATGGCAAAAATATTCATTTCCATTTCCCCTTTCTAAGCTATGAACTATTTTCTCTCTTTTGTCATCAGTCAATTCTTGACCATTCTTAAAAAATCCCCTATAAACCTCTAAAGTATCATTTTCTTTATTATAAATATAAGCAAATTCACAGAACAAACCATCATATAAGAACTCCTTATCTTCTGCGGCTTTATTATCAGCTATTTCTAAAATTTCATTTCCTTTACCATCAAAGTATAACTCAACAGCATCCGTTCCTAAAGCAGTATAATAACTATCCCAATGATTAAATCTACCTGTTAATAGTCCATCATTATTTCTTATTCCAACATAACCTCTTGTTCCCATTATTTCAACTCCACCAATTTTAATTTTACTATTTTTATTCCACTAACTTTAGTTCTAACCATATCTTTGCTTGTGCTACCATTCTCAAAAGAATGTAACTCATAACCATTAAAACTTAAAAATGATTTAATGTCTTGCTCCCTCTTGAAAAGTCTTGCTTTATCTAAACCAGCCCATTCTAAATCTCCATAGTAAAGGTTGTCTTTTTTTCTTTTTATCGCTAATCTAATATTCATTTTAATCTACTATCCATTCTTCTAAAGCCAAACAAGTTTTACTATGTTGTTTTAACAACTCTTCTTCAGCCTCTTCATCTTTATTTATTAAAGCAAATAATATTGCTTTTTGATTTTGTAATATCAATCTTTCTTCTCTATTCATTTTCCTTCCTTAAGAAATAATTTCTCAAATTCTTCGTCAGGCATTTCCCATAGTTTTTTACAATCCATAGCAAATATTCCCTGTCCAGAATTATAAACTTCCAAATTATTTACTATAAATTTAGTAACTTTCATACCCATTGTTTCTTTATTCATTTTCCTTCCTCCTTACATTTATCACATTTATCTAAATCACCAATTGTTTCAAACTTATCTCCCTCTTCTAAAATTTTACCACAGAAATCACATTTTCTTTGTATAGATGTTTCAAATTCAATTCCTAAACCACCCTGTTTTAATTCTTCAAGCATTTTAGTCATCTCAGCAACATCTTCTTTTGCACCTTCCAAATCTTGCCCCCAATTTCTTGTCATTTTTATCTCTGCCTCTTTTTCATTCATTCTTTTTACCTCCTTTTAATAATCTGGAACACTAACAACCATCGCATTTCCACAATCTATGCATTTTAGTAATAATGCAGCATCGTGCACAAATCCTTTCATATATCCAGTATATTCACTCCCCATAGCCCCTTCTTCAGGTCTAAATGTTATTTGTATATTCTTTGAATTACATTTTCCACAACATATAGGAAATCTCTCCCTATCATATTTATCTACAATATTATAATCGTTTTCGTTACAATATTCCTTAAATTCTTCTAAAGTCATTTTTACAATTTCTTTATCTTCATCATTCATCTTAATTTACCCCCTTACATAAATAAATAAATAATATTTAGCATTTAGCCGTTAGCACTCAATTACTAACAGGCATCACTTCAATTTCTTCTGGATTAATACCAACCCCTATTTTTTCTTCTGAAGTAATTCCTTCTTCAAAATAAGAATCATCACCAGTGTATAAATCTTCTGACTCAAATCCACACAACTCTTCTGCTCTTTCATCCAAAAGAGAATCAACCAAACCCCTTAAATTCTCCACGTCTTTTTTTATTTCTACAATTTCTTTTTCAAATTCCATTTTCTTACCTCCTTTCAAGTTTTGTTATTATAATCCAATATTATTAAACAGCTAAAGTCAAAGAAAACCATTTTCCAAATAATGTTCCATAAATAGAAAATTCTTTATCATATTCTAAATTGCCCATTATTTTTGTTATTTCTTTATCATTTTTACCTTCTTTTTTTAATATTTCATAGTTTTGTTTTGCTCTTCCGCAATGCCAAATTCTATTCTTTCTTATTTTTATCATTTTTACCTTCTTTTGCTTTACCAAATAACTTCATCGTTTCAAATATCCAAAACTGGTCTTCTGTTAATACCCCTGTAGCAAGAGCAGTTGGTGTACCCATACTTACTTCAGTTATACCTTCGTCAATATAAAGATGGTGTGGAATTTGCCATTGTTTTAAGTATTCAGCAATTCCAAATAACTCTAAACTATTCTTACATTGTAAAACAATAACACACATTCCATTATCTCTCCATTTTTCTTTTAGTTCTTCAAAATATCTATTACCTCTATTTCCATTTCTGATATAAAGTCCCTCATTTTGTCTTTCAAGAGCCATAAATGTTGCGTGTGCTGTTTGACTTGCAATTTTTCCTGCTGACATCTTTGGCAGTTTAGGAACTATTACAAATTGTTTATACTTTATTTCTATCATTTTATATATCTCCTCTATCTATATCAATACATACTGGAAATCTTGGGATACCATCAGTTGAAAGTTCTTGATATCTAACTGTTGCTTTCTTTCCAATTAGGTTATTTTTATTTTTAAACAATTCTTTATAATATTCTTCTCCCCCTCTAATCCCAGATGAAAATTCTCTTCCGTCTTTCATTTTAATTACTAAATTACCTGCCATACCTGCACGATTACCTATTCCTTCAACTATATTAGTTATAGGAAATTCTTCATCAAAGAAATGTTTATACTTCAAAAGATTTTTACTTCTTTTATTCTCATATTTTGAACCTTTAATTCTAATCATTAAACCTTCAAATCCCTGTTTAACAAAATCGTTATGATATTGCTCGATTTCTTTATGAGTATTAATAGGAAAAACATCCACAAAAGTTATATATTTACTTTTACCAACTATATTTGTTATTTCTTTCTTTATTGTTAAAAATCTATCTTCAAATCCTTCTTCTAAATTATCCGTTACTCCATCAAAGATATATATTTGTATTATCTTTTCAGATTCCTCTAAATCTTCTTCAGTGGGTTTTGATTTTCTAACTATACTCATAATTTTCTGAAAAGGAATTTCGTGTGAATAGATTTCTCCATCTATTTTCCAATTAGGATGCTTTTCAAAGAAGGGTCTAAATAATTTTTCAATATGTGGACAAGAAATATATTTCTTTCCGTTTCTTGTAAACAAACCATTCTTTTGTATTATCATTCTTGAACCATCTATTTTAATTGAAACTAACACTGGAAATTTTATTTTATCCTTATAATCTAAATATTTATGTGCCAACATTGGTGCGAAGAATTTCTTAGATATATCTACATCCTCAACATTCTCTGAATAACCTGCTTCTACTTTCTTCTTATGTTTACTCTCTGCTTCTTTATAAGCTTGGTCTGGAGCTGTTGTTTCATTAGCCCTACCAATATTCTTACCTTTAACAATAGTAGGTTTTGATTGAGTTATCTTTCCATTAAGTATTCCTTCTTCAGTATAAAATTTATCATAATCAACAATTATCTGCCATTCGTTTATACTATCATTAGTATTTCTTTTATACAATTTTGTAAAATATATTTTTGTCATTGTGTAACTTCAATTCCCATATTATTTAACATACTAACAAATTCAAGAAAACCATCATAATGTGGTGTAGAACAAGTATTAATCTTCTTATTTGCTAATTCATATTTATACAAACTTTCTGCCTCTGCGTAGGTCAGAATGTCTTTCATTCTAACCCCCAAACCCAAGCATACAACCAAGTTAAAAAGATACTTACCGGAAGCACTAAGAATAAAAAATATTTTGATAATTCTTCCATTAAAAAGATAATAATAAATATAGATATTCCAGAACACAAAATAAACAAAATTGCTCTTAAAATTCCTTTCATCATTTTAATTCCTTTGGTGGCTCGTCAGTCCTTGCAAGAGTTATGCCGTCCTCTTCTGAGCGCCCTTCAATATAAGGGGCAATACAATTTAAGAAGATTAAAGTTTCATCATACCAATAAGATATAAGTTTTAAATTATTCCAAGTCTCAAAGGAGAAGTATGCTTTACCTTCCTCATTTACACATAGCATATTATTATCTAATTCTTCGTTATAAAAATCAGTCTTTTTCCATTCTTCTAAAAAGAACTTTAAACCTTCCAAATCTGTTATCTCTATATCTTCAAAATCAAAACTTGAATACATCCCCATTTATTTTCTCTCCAATCTATCAAACATTTCTTTTATAATAACAGGATATTCTTTATCCAAAATTAAATCTTTAATAAACCATTTACCATCTTTTTTAAAGTAATAATAAACCTCAACAGCTTTTTCTTCAACTCCATTTTTAAAAAATCCTTCTTTCTTAAAATCCTCTTCAAATCCAATCACATCTTTCTTGGTTTTAAAACTTCCCATCTGTCCGCCACCACCACTAAATACAATGTGATATGCCCCAATCCCTCCATAATGTTTTGATTTTCCATTTTCATTATTTACAGAATAACCACACTTATCACAAAAGAAGTATTCTAATCCAGAAGTGGATATCTCCCAAAATCCGTGTAAGTTATCACATTCTGGACATTCTTTTTCATCAATTACGCTTGACATTTTTTATATTTTTTATCTAAATACATTTATTAAATATGTCTCATAGACTTCTTTATCTTTTTTAATCTTCCATTTTGCTCCTATATATCCAAACCCTACTTTTTGAATTTCCAAATCGTTATACTCAGCATTGTCAAATTTGTATAGTTTCTTTTCTACATCTTCTAAGTCTTTCTTTTTCACTTTAATATCATTTTCCATACTTTTTTTAGCTTCTCTTAAGAGAGTAACTTTTTCTGGAACTTCTGACGTGTTATCTAAAATATCTTTTACTTTCATTTAAATTACCTCCTTATAATTATTCCATTCCCCATTTTATAGAGCTTTCAATAGTTTCTTCAAACATCAATCTTAAGTATATTTTATCTTTTTTATAATTCTCTAACCCTTTTGTTAAAGTTTGTAATGCTTCAGCATCTTCATTAGACATAGTTTTTATTGTTTTATCTTTGTCTCTTTTTATAATCTCTTTTGCTTTTTCTATTTCCATTTCACCAACTTGAATTATAATAAAATTCTAACTCCTTATATTTCTCTTTATTATTCAATATTTTTTCTAACATCACTCTTGTATTTTCTAAGTCTTCAAAATAATATTCATCATATTCAGTATCACCAAAGAAAAATCCAGATGTAGTCGGCAACAATTCTTTTGCTAACTTCATTTTTGAACCATCAAGCCTGTTTAATATTTGTTTTCTTTTATCCTCTACCCCTAAAATTTTATTAATTATTTCTAATAAGCTCTCCAAAACTTCCAAATCAACATAATATTCTTGACAATTGTCATTACCCTCTTGGACATGCTCTACGAACCAACTATGAATGGCATTTGATTTTCTCCAAGTAAATACATTAAATGTAACCCTTTCAACTGGTAAATCTATATCAGGAAAAAGTTTACCTACCTTTTCAGCAATCTTCTTTTCTTTATCGTCATAACTAGATAAATAAAATTTAGCAGTTAGATATTGGTCGAGTCCCATTTTAACAAAATACTAATTTTCCTCCTTTATCAACTGCTTCTTTCAAAGCAATTCTCCATTCTTTCATTTTCTCCAAAAACCACAGAGCATCATTATTAGTATTTTCTAATTTAAATATAATCATTTTTCTTTTATCCATTTTATCATCAAGATAGGAATTAAAATCTTTCAGAAGATTTTTACATTCATCCAGAGATAATTCACCATCACAATCACTATGACTTAATAATTCTGAAAAAGGAGTATCTTTCTTCCATTTCTTTTTTCCACCAAAACCAAGCATATCATTCAAATCAAAACCTACCTCTTTTGCTAATATTTCTCTCCATTCACCAAATCCACTATAACTACCCGCCCTGAATGAATCTATGCTTTCGCCTAATTTGTCTAAAACAACTATATCTAATCCCATTTTACTTTTTTACCTCTTTCCAAGTATCGCCCATCCAAGACAATCTTTTATTCATCTCTTCTTCATCTATCTCTTCATCAAAAGACATAGAACAACCAACATCACTAACAAATGTTTTCATCTTTTTTAATTCCTCCTTTCAATTCTTTTTTTAATATCAAATAAAAATAAAAATAAAAAATACTTTCTTTATATCTTATATTGAGAATATCTTAAAATTTTATCAATCTTAACTTTCTCAACAGATTTTATACAAACTAACCTAACACTATCTTTTATAAGATTTGTTTTCTCGGATAATTCTTTTATAAAATCCTTTGCTTCTTGTTCAGAAGTGAAAAACTTACATGGGTCTCTGCTATGTTCATCCCATACAACTAAATGTGTTGGTGTTTTAAGTGCTACTGGATTACCCAACAATTCTATTCTATCAGAAGGACGAGCATACCTACACTTTCCTTTAAATCCATGTCCGTCACAATCGTGTAATTCGTGACTAGGAATAACATCATCAAATTGTATACCTATATCATCCCCATTCATATGAACAACAATACCAGTTTTTCCACGAAAATCAACTCCTGCTACATCAGCAAGTGTTTTAACTTTATCACCTTCTTTAAATATCATTTTTCTTTTTACCTCCTTTCATCATTTCTTTTGGATTATATTGTCCGTATAAATTTATTAAATCTTTATTTGTAACAACAACCCAAGATTTTTTTGGTCTTTCTAAAATCCAGTTTGTAAAATTAACATTCTCAGAATAAATTGAACTATCAGCGTTATGCTCTTTAAATCTTCCAAATTCATAACTATAATAATCCCCTGTTTGATGCATATGATTTATATTCCAGGTCATTAACTTTCCTTTCTTCATCATCCTTAATGCTTCTATTATAGTGTATGTTTTTCTTTTATTTTTTATCATTTTTTATAAATTTCTTTAATTCTTCTATTTTATCTTCACTATTAAAAATAATATAAAATGTATTATTAAGCCCAACTTTTATTCTCTTCTTAACAATAGCAAAAGATATCTGCTCTTTGCTTATTTTATCATAATATTTTGCTTTTTTAAAATCCATTGTAATATAATTTTTATCATAATTTAGCATTTAGCCTTTAGCCCTAATCTTCAATAACAACTGTTTCTTGATATTTACCTTCAAGGTCACATTGAGATTCTTCTTCCTCATCAACGCACAAATCTATAGAAAGTTGTTCTATTTCAGATTCGTATATATCAATGTCACTGCTAACTTCAAATTCAATCCTTTTTTCTATGTCAGAAGGCAAATTAAACTCATTTAAATGTTCTTTAAACTCAACAAGTTTATCTTTATCTTTCTTCAAACATACTAAGTCATCTTCAAATTGATTTACTAATTTTTGTTCCATTTCTCCTCCTTTTTATTTTTTTAATTCTGTATAAGAAAATTTACCTACTTGAATTCCAATAAATATCCAAAATATATTATAAAGAGTAATATACCATTTATCTAAAACAATTGCTTCACTACCTAAAGTAGTAGAAATAATAGCAGTGCTAACAATCAGCAATACAATCAAAAAAGCAAAAATTCCATAAAATACTTTTAAATTCCACTTTTCTATAAATCCTAAAATCCAACCACCACCAAAATATTCAGTAGCAGATAAGATTAACATTTCTATTGTCATTTTTCCTCCTTTTTAAAAATAATAATTTACATTATTCTTTTCTAATATCTTTTCTGTTTGCTTTATATTTCCAGCAAAATAACCCTTAGAATACGAACCTTTACTCATATGAATCATCATGTTCCTTTGATTAACCAATACCTGATTTAAGATAGCCTCTTTATCAGAATAAAGTTCACTAAAAGCCTTGTTAAATTTCTTCATTTCTTCTTTTGTCAATTGTGGCATTTTATTTTCCTCCTTTTTTGTTTAATTTTTTCAATTCATTTAATATTCTATAAAGTAAAACATTTGTAACCTTACTACCTTCAAATATCCAACCAGCACCAGTATCTTTATCCGTTCTAAATTCTTTTTCTATCTTTGTTACTTCATCATATAATTTTTCATTATTCGGTATATCACTACTTCCCCCCATTCTGCTTTCCTCCTTTCTTTAATCCTCTTTTAAATTCATCCACTGCTCTTTGAGTAATCAAATTTATTTCTTTTAATAAAATATACAACTCCCCTTCTGTAATCTTAATAGAACTCATAGTATCTGGAAAATCTGTCATTAAAATATGACTATCCGTATCTAAGAATATTTTCATAATAAGCCCCCTATAAATGTTATAAAGCCAGTCAAAGAACCACTCTCATTACCGAAAGTTAAAAAACTCCAAGTCATCCAAGAACATACAAACACAACACCAAGAAAATTCCACCCCAGATAAAGTAAATCAACAACCCCATTATCTTCCATTCTATCTTTACCTTTCTTAGTATAATTATCATATTCTAACCCAAATTGTTCAGATAGATTTAACATAATTTCTTTTTCGTTATAATCTCTGGATTTAATTGAGAATTCCATATCATCAAGTTCTTTATCTAATTCTTTATCAAATTTTTTCATATTCATTTTAAATTAACCTTATCAAAAAGTTTCTTGAAGAAACTCCTTTCATCTTTCCATTCCATTTTACTTATATCGGGCAACCCCTTGATATCGTTATCAAATTTACTCAACTTAACATCTATAATAACAGAATAATCTTTTTTATTTTTTAGAATAGTTTTCTTTTGTTTTTCAGATAAATCTTTCCAATCAACAAGGAATTTACCCTCTTTCTTTGCTTTTTGTTTCACAATCTTTTTTATTAAATTACTTTTGCTTTTCATTTTAAATTACAAATCTATTTTTGTTTTCCTTTGGGGGTAATCTATTTTCTACACCAACAAGGTAATCAAGCAAACCCCTTAATCTTTCACATTCTTTACACATACAATCAAAGTGTATGTCTTTTCTTATTTCTGAAGCAACTTCGTGTATTTCCTTTTCGTATTCTACCATTTTATAGAATCCTCATAGAACCTTCAAACCCACTAAAGCCTATTTCAAATATGCTTCCATCATCTAACATTAATTGAAATCCTTCGTCTGCATCAGCATATTCTATCCATTCAATTTTTTTACCAATAAGTCCCTTGAAATCTTCTATCTTAAATTCTTTTGTCATTTTTTCTCATAAAATATAAGAAATTTAATAACTCATTAGCATATGCTAATTCTTTTTTATTATCCTTTGTATCTTTAATTATTTTTACAATTTTTTCCATAATCTCAATCTTTTCATCAGTGCTTTTCATTTTCTTTTACTATCTATAAATTTATCAATAGCATCCCTACATTTTTCACTTGCAATAAATCCTTCTATCATATCTTCCCTTCCAAGCCCAGTAATCCCCTCTTCTTTTAGAAAATAGCAAAACTCATCTAAGAACATTTGAAAGTCATATCTTGTAAATTTAATATCCCAGCCACAAATATTTATTTCAATAACCTTATCTAATTTCTCATTTATTTCATCTAATTCTTTTCTTTCCATTATGCTACTGTTGGTTGAGTTAATCTACCACCAAACCCTCCAATCTTTTCTAAATATTTAATTCTAACTTTCGCTCCCTTATCTAATGAAATTCCACCTGCCATTTGAAAATCAACTTTAAGTGCTTCTCTTGTTTTTCCAGAAACCCTTAAACCCTTTTCATTAATTTCAGTTTCCTCAACTTCAACCTCATCTACCTTGTAATTTTTAATCTTAATATAATTCTTTGAACGAGTATCAATCTCATAAACAGAATTTGGATTTTTACAAACTGCTCCTTCCAAATCTTCATTTAATACCTTTTCCCAAATCTCTCTAAAATTAGTATAATTCTTTGCTATCTTTATATTATCTGCTTCAGTTATAGTTAATAATTTTGCGTATCTTTCTTTATACGACTTTGTAATCAAGCGTTCCCCATTTAGTTTAAGCACATCAAATATAACAATACTTACTGGGTGTTGTTTAATTATCTCCTCCCCCTTGATACTGAGACTTCTTAATTGAATGCCTGCCTGTGTGAGTGCCTTTTTTTCATCATACTCATTATAATAATGGCTCTTCCCATTATCATCAAGAATAACCACCTCTACATCTAACAGGGCTTCTTTCACATTAGGAAGTCTCACCTCTTTCAACTCAGGATAGTTTTGGAATATAGGAAGGTCTTTCCTATCTCTTATGGCAGTTATCTTTCCGTCTTTTACAGAAACTACCCCACGAACTCCATTTGCTTTTACTTGATAATACCAACCATTATATTTTCCTTCAATATAAGGTATCAACTTCTCTTTATCCAATAGTAAATCTATTGGTAAATTATCTTCATTAAGTAACATAGGTAATACCATTTTACAAATCCTTGCCCTCCCATAAAAAGAAATAATACATAAGATATGCTCCAAACTCTCTTGGTTTAAATATACATAAAGAGAGTGTTCTAAATGCTCCCACTTGTTCTAAGTTATTTTGAATAAACTCTTCTCTTATCAATTTTGCTTTTACTTTAGTTATCATCTTCCTGCTGCCCTTCTATCTATTTCTTGAAAGAATTCAAATGCCTTATTATACTCTTTTTTCTCAAGCATCTCACATAACTCATTTTGTTCTTCTATTGTTAATTTATCTTTTAATGCTTGGCATAATTCTTCCATTTATCTTTCCTTTTTGAATTTTAAGGTTTTATCTTCCTTAAGCAAACCCATTTTAATTAGAACATTTTCTTCTATATAACAAATTCTTGTTTTAAGCACTTCACTTAAAAGTGGTTCGTGAATTATATTTTTAACTGCTTCATCTTTAACTCCAATTATTTGCCCTGTTCTGTAAGGGTTATCTCCAGTTTCACCATCTCTAACACCAATAAACATAATTCCCTGTTTCATAATTTCCTTACATTTATCACAGGGTTCTCTATCATAAACTGCGTTTTGTGGTAAAGAATTTTTTAATCTTCTGTCTAATATTATATTTTTAACTTCTCCACATAAAAAGCAATTAGCCATTCCCACATAACTTTTGTTTAAATCTTGTTCCATTTTATTTATCCTCTATTTTTACTCTACTTTTTAATTTAAATGTATTTAATAACAAATTGGCTAAATCATCTACTGCCTTTTCATCATTATTAAACTTTGCTAAATCGCTGTGTTTTTTCCCTAATTCAAAGAATAGTCCGTGAGATATTTCGGATATAATGTTTGCATTTTATTATTACTTTCTTTTGAAAGATAAATATTTGGTTGTTTTTTATCTATACACCCCATAATACATTTCCTACCAATTTTTATATTAAATCTATCCCATAGATTTATCTTCATCCTTTTATCTATTTGGATTTTTTCAACTAAATGAATAGTATACTTTAGCTCTCCAATTTTTACTTTCCCAATCTCTATCATTCTTTTACCCCACATTCATCACATTTAATATAAGGTCCGTCTTCATTATCTAATGATGAGTAGAATTCCCATTTAGTTGAGCCACACTGATTACAGGTAACTTCAAACATATTTAATTTATTATTATCTCCTTCTTCACTATCAGTAGTTCCAAATGTTCCACACTTCAAACATTTAAATTCTGCATAACCACTATTAAGAACTGTATACTCTGAATATCCATCCCAGTCTTCAAGAGTAGTTTGGAATTCTTCTTGATTATCATTCCCACAAAATTTACATTTCAAAGTAAAGTTTTTCATTTTATTCTTTAAATTTATTATTAATTTTTATCATTAATTCTTTCCACATTTTAATACTATACCATATAACTACAAATAAGACAACTAATACTTCTATACCTGCAACGATACTGCTGTCTTCAACAACTTCAATTCCTCCCCATATAAATACTTTCCAACGAACATATAACCAAAATCCTAATGTTGTTAGAATTATTCCTCTTGGGATAATTGCTTTTAATAATTTCCAATATTTTACCATTTGAATATAACTCTCTTGGGTAGGCTTCGCCTAAGCTTAGCCTACCCCTTGAGATTATGATTAAACTGCCATTGCCTTAAGCAATTTCTTTTTATCCATTGTAGGCATCATTTCTATTTCTATATCTACAACCTCATCCTGATACTTTTCAAAAGCCTCATCAATGTTTCCCCTACAACCGAATAATCCTATTTGCCCCTTCCAGTTTGTCAAAATACCATTATGCATTTTGTATCCAGTTCCTAATGTAAGTGGAAATTTAAGAGTTTTATTCTCTTCTAAGATAAGCTTATTCAACTTCTTACTATCCGTGAATACCTTAGCTGCCTTTCTATCTATTGCAGAATATATCTCAGAATTGTCTTCACTAACTTCTACATCATCCATTTCAACCTTCGATGTTGGAGTTAATTTTGGCATAAGAATAGTTTCTCCTTCAACTTCAACTTTCTTACGAACTTGACTACTTGGGACTTCATTCCCTTCACTATTAACAAAATGTCCTCTTGTAGCACTTCCAGAAACCCACTCTAAAGGATTTCCCTCAATATCTACATTCTCATATTCTTTATCCTTGAAATTAATTGGATTAAAAACTATTGTTCCGTAACCTTCTATTTCTATTGTTTTATTTACCATTTTTACCTCCTTTCATTTTCCATTGAAATATAATAATAGAATACATAGACAACACTAATTATTATTAATCCTATAATAGCATTATTCATTTTACATATAACTCCTTTCAAATAATCCCCCAACTTCCATTTTATCATCCATTCTTTCAAAGAATTTCTTTGGTGGTTCTACAATAAATTAATTATAATTATTATACCACATATCAAAACTATTGATATTAATGATAAAATCTCTAAAATAGTTTCATTCATTTTATTTCCTCTTTTACTTCCTTAATTAAAAGAATAATCGTTAATATCATTGCTATAATAATCCATATTGCTTGATTTATTACTGAAGATGTCATAGTCACTAATAAAACCATTAATGCTATTATTTCAATTATAAGCATAATTATATTTAATGTTTTCATTTTGTCTTCCTATAAAATCTTGCTCCTGTATGTTTACTTTTACGAATTGGGTTAACCCCTTCTGGTTCTCTATTTCCACCCAATACCACGCAATCTGCTAATAATAATTCATTTATGCTCTCAAAGTCATCTTTACGAACATTAAAAGATTGTTCTTCCTTTTTTGTCTTTAATATTATTCTATACTTGCCTTCTGTTTGAAAAATCTTATTAAAAGGTTTATACCTTAATTTTATTTTTGTCATTATGATTTCTTGATTTCATATATAAAACAACATATTTTATACAATCCATTTTTAATTCCTCTTTTTTCAAAATATCACAAAGAGATAATTCAGTATCCTTCATCTTCTTCTTTTTTCTCCCTCATTCTTTCCATTCCACTCTCAATCATATAATCTTCTTCTGAAGCAGTCAATTCCATATTATCTTCTGTTTCTTCTTCGTCATAACCATCATTTTCGATAGACAAATCATCAATCTCATCTAACTCACTCATCTCGTCTTCTTCATTAGGAATTCTTTCACTATCACCTTCAATTTGAATTCTATTATATTCATCAAGAAGTTCTTTTTCTATTTCTTGTTTTCTTTCATCCATTTTATCCTCCTTTCAATTAAATTGATTACTACACTTCAATACTATTTTAAATCCAGAAGTATCATTCTTACAAATAGTATTAATTAACTCAAAATTTTTAGGATTAGTAACAACCATAATATCAAATCCTTCTTTACCACAAAGAAAATCTATTTCGGCTATATTTTTAAAAATTCCTTCTTTAACAATATAATTACCAAAGTCACTTTTTAAGTATATATTTCGTTCATACTTTTTGTAAGTTTTTGAGAAACTATCAAAAAATACTTTCTTTTTCTTCTCAAATTCTTCATCAGCTAAGTCTTCTCTAATAACCATTACTTTTTCTTTCATTTTTATTTATCCTCTAACAATTGAAAATTTAAAATTATTGTCTTATGATATTCCTTTTCACTACAATCATTTTCTTTTGCTATCCACTTTCTTATTAAATCCATACTTTCTATAAAATTTGATTTATTTATCTTTATAGTAAAGTCCATTCTTCCCATACCATAAAACAGTCTATTATTTAGATTGCTTATATAAGAGTAGGAGTAAGAATAAGGAAATTTTTCTTTTGTCTTTTTAACCATTTTATATCTCCTTTATTGATTTATGGTATAATTGAATTATCTCTTTTTGTTGTTCTTTAGTATATCCTGCTCTCCATAATTTATCAATAAATGTCTCAATCAATTTTTCTGTTTTCTTATTAAAATTTTCTTTAAATTTTTTCATATCTATATCTACCATTTCACTCTCCCCTCCTTTTCTTATCTTCCTCATCCTCTAATCTCTTTGCTTCTTCTTCACTTTTCTTTTTTGCTTTCCAATCTTGATATATCATTTTCTCCAATCCTCATTTACTAAATCTTGTAAGTAATCTGCTTCTATTCTATTTATTTTCATAAACATCTCTTCTCCGTGAGAAAAATGACTTAATCTATGTTGCAAATCTTGTTTGTCAGCTTTTTCCATTTTATTTACACTCCTTATAAAGTTTAAATTCTTCTCTTACATAATTATTAAATTCTTCTTCACAAGTTTCCACATCACTTATTAACATTTTATTTTCTTTCGCAAACTCTCTTATTAAGTCGTGCTTATTATCAGAATACCAATCATCAAATTCAGTGACTACACTTTCTTTACGCCACTCTTCTTTTCTTTCATCTTCAATTTCTTTTTCCATTTTAATTATTAATTATTAGCATTTAGCCTTTAGCCATTATAATTCAAATTCATTTATATCAAAAGTAATATCTAATAAAGCCTTATCCCTAAATGAAACTATCTTTTCGCTTAGTTCTTTGCTTATTTTTAGTTCTTCAACAAATAAAGATACTAATTCTTCATCAGAACTATTTTCATCATTTAATAGAATGGCATTCACATATTTTATAGCTGTTCCATTTAGTTTATTCATTTTAATCCTCTCCTAATTTTTCTAGTTCTTCTTCAATTTCTTCCTCGGACATCGAATCTAATTTATTTCCTAATTTTTTATATAACTGAATTCTTTGCATTTCTTCGTAATTTCCATTACACATTAACCAATCAAAAAATTTTCCCATTTTATTTAAATTCCATAACTCCTCATAATATTATTTAATTCCTCAGCTTCTTTTTCAGTTAAATTTTGTTTATCTTGAAAATCTTTTACTTTCCATTTCTCACCATCTTTTCTAGTCTCAATAAAATTAGTTTCAGCAGCCCTCCACATATTAGCTAATTTTGCAAGTAATTTGTTTCTCATATTATCCTGCATTAAAGGAAGAACAAACAACTCCCTTTTCACTTCCTTCTTTTGCTTCTCCTAAGTATGTAACCTCAATTTTATCTATATTATCCTTTCCAACCCAACTATCATACTCATCTGTTTTTTCTTTTATTTCTCTATCAGAAGGAGAAATAAGTTTCGCTTCTTCTTCACTTTCAGCAATAACCACACAACTATCATAAGTATCATACCCACTTACTTTGCTTTGTTCTAACTTGTATATCTTCATTTGACTTCCATTTTAATCCAAAGGGGGTTTGAACCCCACAAAGAAAGGAACGAAAAACGACAACATAACTTCACTCTGCCTTTAAGTTCCATTTTTAGTAAGACTCTCAATAATTATTAACTTCCCAAACAATTTAAAAAATTCTTCCTCAGCCATGCGATAAAGGATAAATGGATTTCCTTTAGTATCTTTCCAATCTGATGATAAAGATGTCCTTCCCAATTCACTCCTTTCGAGTGCTGTAAACTTACCCTTATAAAAATCAACCCATAAAGTAGTCTGTATATCTATGTTATTGTTTCTTCCCTTTTTCTCAATATTTTCTACCTTGAAATAAGTAGTATCAAAATTAGCAAGATTTTCTTTCTTAGAAACTATTACTGCTTTAATATAATCCCCTACATTAACATCTTTAAATTCTATTCTTTTTTCCATTTTACAATTTATCAGCAATAAGATACTTACCCACAATTTTAAGAAACTCTTCTTCAGTCAATTTATAATATTTAAAAGCATTATAAATCATACATTTCCTTTTTTCATCTATTCCTATAAAGTTTCCTTTCTTGTCAAAGTCAAACCACCTTTTAGCAAAAATCATTTTACCTTTTGCACCATCATTATCTCGATACGTTTCTTCTGATAATCCTGTTGTTTGAAAGTAAGTAACTTTCCAATAGTCTGCTTTGATATAATCTCCAGCAGTTATATTTCCTTTTTTAATCAATTCCATTATAAAACATCTGCAATACCATATTTACCCACTATAGAATAATATTCATCTTCAGTTAATTTAAATAATTCAACCTTGGTCTCTTCCCAATACCAACCTTCTTTTGAAAAAGTAAATTCTGAAAGTCTGTATATCTGTTCAAATTTATCTTCTTTAAAACTAAAAATCTTATTAGAATTAATACCCTTTTTAGTTTTTTTATCAACTATAAAATAAAGTATATCTTTTCCATCATTGTTCACTTCTTGAGTTAATTTTATACAATCACCCACTTTAGTGTCTTCCAGTTCTATCTTCTTCATTTAATAAACTCCCTATGATAATATATTTACCAACAGCATTATAAAATTCTTCCTCAGTCATCCTCTTTATCTTTACAACATGTTCTTTCAGTAATCCCCCATGAAAATTCTTAACCAACTTCAAAAATTTCTTTCCTTTAAAAAGGAGAAAATTATCGCTATGAATGGTCTCTCTGTGAAAATAATCTGTATCAATACTCTTAGCTTTAAAGATAGCAGTCATCCAACCATTCTTCATGCTTGTCTTTGTAGCATTAATATAATCTCCAACCTTAACATCTTCAAATTCAATCTCTTCCATTTTATAATGCATCAGCAATAAGATACTTGCCAACCTCCTTGTAAAACTCTTCTTCAGTCAATCTAAAAAATTTTCCATCCCCGAAATTAATAAATCCATCTTCTTGCTTGGACACCCTAAATATTTTCCCTTCCTTAAAGCACACAAAAGTATTGCCAACAATCTCCCCTCTCTTTCTATCAATCCCAGTTATTTTGTAACAAAAAGCATCAAACTCACAATGCCAAGCTGCTACACCTCTTTCAATTTTAATATAATCCCCAATTTTAATCTCATTAATTTCTTTTAATTCTTCCATTATAAACTCTCAAGGATAATGTCTTTTCCTAATAATTTAAAATATTCCTTTTTTGTAAATTTGTAAAAAACC
>Ga0182027_10000431_pt1 | contig 72844 bp, 67 predicted proteins | sample 712E1DmetaG_FD_121300 | JGI IMG/M metagenome (GOLD analysis project Ga0182027, IMG submission 121300) | Permafrost microbial communities from Stordalen Mire, Sweden - 712E1D metaG (Illumina Assembly) | ecosystem: Environmental > Terrestrial > Soil > Wetlands > Permafrost | place: Sweden...
CGGGCCGACGGCGGCGATCTGCGATCTCGCCGAAGAACATGGCGCGCTCACATACCTCGACGAAGTTCACGGCGTTGGTCTCTACGGCCCGCGCGGAGCGGGGGTCGCCGCGCGCGACGGCGCGATGCACCGCATCGACATCGTCGAAGGCACTTTGGCCAAGGCATTCGGCGTGATGGGCGGTTACATCACGGGCAAGGCCGAATTGATCGACTGCGTGCGTTCGTTCGCCCCGGGCTTCATCTTCACCAGCGCGCTGGCGCCGGCCATCGCGGCGGGCGCGCTCGCCAGCATCCGCCACCTCAAGCAAAGCGATATCGAGCGCAAGACAATGCACGGCAACGCCGCGCGGCTCAAGGCGATGTTCCGCGAGACCGGATTGCCGGTGATGGATTCGCCAAGTCACATCGTGCCCGTGATGGTCGGCAATGCCGTGTGCTGCAAGGCCGTGACCGACGCACTGTTGCAGAATTATGCGATCTATGTGCAGCCGATAAACTATCCGACAGTCCCGCGCGGCCAGGAACGCCTGCGCTTCACGCCGTCGCCGGTGCACACGGTCCAAATGATGGATCATCTTGTGACGTCGCTCAGCGAGCTATGGACCCGGCACGCGCTGGAGCGCGCGGCCTGATTCGGCATCGCAGGCCGAGGCGGTCATTCGCCGCTGTGCGTCCTGAAATGGTGGGCGCGACAGGGATTGAACCTGTGACCCCTCCCGTGTGAAGGGAGTGCTCTCCCGCTGAGCTACGCGCCCCCGGCCGGGGCAGACGGCTATAAGGCCGCCGGCCGAGCAGCGTCAAGCCGCGGTTGGTTTGCGAGCCGCGGTGCTCAGCAATTGTTGCGGCAGTCGGCCAGGCAGGCGCATTCCGTCTGGTATTCGTGCTGGATCGAGGCCAGATATTTCTCAAAGGCCTGGCGCAGGACCTGATGGCGCGACATTCCCTTTTTCACGCTGATGATGCCGAGCCTCTCATATTCGGCAGGCGAGAGTTTCAGCGCGCAACGCTTCGTGTGTTCGTGCGCCATTTCGCCATCGCCCTCCGGCAGGTGGTTCGCCGCGGTCAGCAGGGCAAGATCGGCGTGGGGCGAATCCTCCGCTTGCGGCGGCGCAAGGATGCGGGCGAAGTCGGCGTGCGGCGGCTGCCACGGCCTTGCGTCGCCCTTGCGGGCAAGCAGACTGGAGGTGATGGGCGCGAATTTCGGTCGGCTCACTTTCTCGCTCCGCTTTCGTCGTGATGCATGGGCAGACTGTTCTGCCGCCGTCCAAAGGTATTGACCCGCCGCTCGACCCCGCTGAAGCGCGTGCCGGGCGGATTGACCCGGCGTTCGGGCCCCACATAAGGCGCCGCGAGCGGCGGCAATTCCTCTGCCTGCGGATTGGGTTCGTCCTTCGTGTCGTCGTCCTGCATTTCCGGTTCCTCCGCTGCCGCCAGCAGCGAGCCGACGGAAAAATGTTGCGGCTGGAATTCCGGAACGAGTTGCGGATCGCGCATCAGCCGCGACAGCTTGTATTGGACATAGACCCACAGTTCGGAGATTTCCCGCGCCGACGCCGATTTCGGGACGATCTCTCCGACGGTGCGCCCGTCGACCATGCTGGCGGCGAAATCGACGCGATGGTGCACCGTCACCGGCGCCACAGTTCCGTGCTGCGAGAGGGCGACGGCGGCCTCCCCCGTGATGCGCGCCCGCGCCGTGGCGGCGTTGAGCACGAAGATCACGGGCTTGTCGTGGCGCTCGGCGATGTCCACGGTGGCGCCGACCGCGCGCAGATCGTGCGGGCTCGGCCGCGTCGGAACGATCACCAGATCGGCGAAGGCGACGACATGGGTGATGGAAGTCGTGATGGCGGGCGGCGTATCGATGACCGCGAGGCGGGCGCCGGACTTCTTCAGCTCCGCCAGCGCATCGCCGAGATCGAGCACGCCCACCTTGACGAATTGCGGCGTCGGCGCGGCGCGCGCGTTCCACCATTGCGCCAGGCTTCCTTGCGGATCGGTATCGATCAGCACCACCGGCCCGGCTCCGGCTCTGTCTGCTTCGACGGCAAGATGTCCCGACAGGGTCGTCTTGCCCGAGCCGCCTTTTTGCGACGCTATGACGATCGTGTACAACGCAGCAGACCTGAATAGGGTATTGCGCGCATATGGTGCTGCCGGATTTGTTGTAGCGCGATGAAAGACGATTCTGGCAATTGATTAGAATTAGGCTCGAACGTTTCCCAATCGCGGCCGGATAGTACCTATTTTTGCGCCCGGTTGGCTTCTCTGCCTGCGAGAAGCCGCCGCGCCGCTTCGGGGACGTCGGAGAAGCGGTCCACTACCGCGTCTGCGCCCAGCGTCCGCGCCGGCTCGGGCGTGTAGCCGTAGGAGACCAGGACGACCGGCGCGCCGCCCGCCCGCGCCGTCAGCACGTCGGTGATGCTGTCCCCGATCATCAGCGCGCCAGCTCCTCCAACCGCCTCCACGACATCACGGAAAATGCGCGCGTCCGGCTTAGTGTAGGGCATCCGGCCCTGTCCGAAGACCGCGGCGAAATATTTGTCGAGGCCCAGCTTCCCCATCAGCAGCAAGGTCAGGTCGTGCGGTTTGTTGGTGAGCACGCCCATCCGCGCGCCATCGGCCTTAAGCCCGGCCAGGGTTTCCTCGACGCCGGGGTACGGCCGGGTCAGCTCGGCGATGTGGCCGCGGTAATAGGCCAGGAAGGCCTCCTTCATGGCGTCGATCTGCTGCGGTTCGCCGGCGGCGCCGGTCCTCTCCAGGGCATTGGCGATCAGGGCGCGTGCCCCGAAACCGACCAGATGGCGCATATCGGCGAGCGCGACAGGCGGCTGGCCGGCATCCACCAAAACCGCGTTCAGCGCGCCCAAAAGGTCCGGCGCGGTGTCGACAAGGGTTCCGTCCAGGTCGAAGATCAGGGCAGGAGTCATGGGTTAACGCATCTCCTAGCGCGGCAACATTGCGTCGCAATTCTTCACTTTACCCATAAGACACGACGGATTATCGAACAACAACGATGCGCGCGGGAATCATATTGGCCGCAGGGCAGGGGACGCGGATGAAATCCGCGACGCCCAAGGTCATGCACGCGGTTGCCGGCTTTCCCATCCTCGGCCATATGATCGCGGCGATGCGCGGCGCAGGTGTGGAACGCATCGTCGTGGTCAGTCACAAGGAAGGCGAGGACATTCGCGCCTTCGCCGCCGGGCAGGGCGCCGAGAGTGTGATCCAGACGGAGCAACTCGGCACCGGACATGCGGCGGCGGCCGCGGCGGCGGCGCTCAAGGACTTTTCCGGCGCGCTGGTTGTGACCTATGGAGACATGCCGCTGGTGACTGCGGCAACCTTCGAAGCCTCGTTCGCGGCGCAATCGAATGCTGGCATGGCGATGGTCGGGTTCCGTCCGAAGGATCCCGCCGCCTATGGGCGCATGATCCTGGACGGGCAGGGCTTCCTCGATCGCATCGTCGAGTTCAAGGACGCCAACGCGCAGGAACGCGCCGTCAGTCTTTGCAACGCCGGCATCCTGACGGCGGAAGCGATGAGCTTTATCCGCTGGGCGGGCAAACTGGAAAACAACAACAAGCAAGGCGAATATTACCTGACTGACGTGCCCGCGCTGGCCAAGGCCGAAGGCGTGCGCTGCGCCGTGGTCGAGGCTGGTGAGATCGAGATGATGGGCGTCAACAGCCGCGCGGAACTCGCGGCGGCGGAGGGGGCGATGCAGAGCCGGCTGCGCGCCCGCGCGCTGGCGAACGCGGTGGGCATGGCCGCGCCGGAGACGGTCTTTCTCTCTTATGACACCGTGCTCGAAACCGACTGCCAGATCGAGCCTTATGTCGTGTTCGGGCCCGGCGTGACGGTTTGCGCCGGCGCGCACATCCGCGCCTTCAGCCATCTCGAAGGGGCCGAAGTGGGCAAGGGCGCGATCGTGGGGCCCTATGCGCGGCTGCGCCCCGGCACGGTCCTGGAAGACGCTGTCCATGTCGGCAATTTCGTCGAGGTCAAGAACGCGCGGCTTGAAAAGGGCGTCAAGGCGAACCATCTGAGCTATCTTGGCGACGCGCGGGTGGGCGCGGGCGCCAATATCGGCGCGGGCACCATCACCTGCAACTACGACGGCTTCGAAAAGCACAGAACCGACATTGGGGCGGGCGCCTTCATCGGCTCGGATACCGCCCTGGTCGCCCCGGTCAAGGTCGGCGAGGGTGCGGTCACCGGCGCGGGCTCGGTGATCACCAAGGACGTTGCGCCCGGCGCGCTCGCCGTCACGCGCGCGGAGCAGAAGGAAATTCCGGGTTGGACGGATAAAGTTCGTACACGGAAGAAATCAGCGAAAGCGAAGGACAAGTAAAATGTGCGGTATCGTCGGCATCGCGGGCACCAAGGATTGCGCGCCGGTCATCCTGGAGGCACTGAAGCGGCTGGAATATCGCGGCTACGATTCCGCGGGCATCGCCACGCTGGTGGATGGCCGCATCGAGCGCCGCCGCGCGCCGGGCAAGCTCGCCAAGCTGGGCGACGCCTTGGCGAAGCATCCTTTGACCGGCCACACCGGCATCGGCCACACCCGCTGGGCCACTCACGGCAAGCCGTCCGAGATCAACGCCCATCCTCACGCCACCGAGCGCGTCGCCGTCGTCCACAACGGCATCATCGAGAATTTTCGCGAGCTGCGCGCCGAGCTGCTGGCCAAGGGTCATAAATTCGAATCGGAAACCGACACCGAGGTCTGCGCCCATCTGGTCACCGATTACCTCAAGCAGGGCCTGTCGCCCGAGGAAGCCGCGAAGGCGGCCGTGAAGCGGCTGACAGGCGCCTATGCGCTGGCGATGATCTTCAAGGGCGAGGAGGGCTTGTTGATTGGCGCGCGGATGGGAAGCCCGCTCGCGGTCGGCTACAGCGAGCATGAAGCCTATCTCGGCTCGGATGCGTTTGCCTTGGCGCCCTTCACCAATCGCGTGGCTTATCTGGAAGACGGCGACGTCGCCGTGGTGCGCGGCCCCGAGGTGACGATCTTCGACTCCGCGGGCCGTCCGGCCAACCGCGAGATCAAGCTGACCTCTGCCTCCGCCGGGCTGGTCGACAAGGGCGGCTATCGCCACTTCATGGCCAAGGAAATCCACGAGCAGCCGGACGTGATCGGCCACACGCTGGCCCATTATCTCGATCCCGCCGGACCGAACGTGCGCCTCGATGCGAAACTGGCCCAGGCGTTCGCCGATGCTTCGCGGCTCACCATCTCGGCCTGCGGCACGGCCTATTATGCGGGCCTAGTCGGGAAGTATTGGTTCGAGAAGTTGGCGCGCCTGCCGGTGGAGATCGACGTGGCCTCGGAGCTGCGTTATCGCGATCCGGTCTATCCCAAGAACGGGCTGGCGCTGTTCATTTCACAATCCGGCGAGACCGCTGACACGCTGGCGGCGCTGCGCGATGCCAAGGCGCACGGCCAGACCACGCTCGCCATCGTCAACGTGCCCGAAAGCTCGATCGCGCGCGAAGCGGACGTCGTGTTGCCGACTTTCGCGGGGCCGGAGATCGGCGTCGCCTCGACCAAGGCCTTCACCTGCCAGTTGGCGGCGCTGGCGTCGCTCGCCATCACGGCGGCGCGCGCACGCAGCTCGCTTGATACCGGCGAGGAAAAGCGGCTCTGCGCCGCGCTGCTCGAAACTCCGCGCCACATCGTCGAATTCCTCAAGCAGGAACTGAAGCTCGAAGCTCTGGGCCAGGAGATCGCCAAGGCGCGCGACGTGCTCTATCTCGGCCGCGGGCCGTCTTTCCCGCTGGCGCTGGAAGGCGCGCTGAAGCTCAAGGAAATTTCCTATATCCACGCCGAAGGCTATGCGGCGGGCGAGATGAAGCACGGCCCCATCGCGCTGATCGACGAGGACGTGCCGGTGATCGTCATCGCCCCGCACGATGTGCTGTTCGAGAAGACCGCCTCCAACATGCAGGAGGTGATGGCGCGCGGCGGCAAGGTGCTGTTGATCTCAGACGCCCAGGGCATCGCCGACGCCGGTTCGCAGGTGTGGGCGAACATTCAGGTGCCGCAGACCGATCCCTTCATCGCGCCGCTGCTCTACGCGGTGCCGGTGCAGCTGCTTGCCTATTACGCCGCGGTCGCCAAAGGCACCGACGTCGACCAGCCGCGCAACCTCGCGAAGTCCGTGACGGTGGAGTAGCGTCTACTCCAGCATGCTTCTCAGCATCCAGGCGGTCTTTTCGTGGATCTGCATGCGCTGGGTGAGCAGGTCCGTCGTCGGTTCGTCATGCGCCCGGTCGGCCGTCGGGAACATCTTGCGCGCGGTCTTGACCACGGCTTCCTGGCCCTTGACCAGATCGGCGATCATCTCTTCGGCGCTCGGCACGTCGTCGCTTTCCTTAATCGACGCCAGTTTGACGAATTGCGCATAGCTGCCCGGCGCCGGATAGACCAGTGCGCGGATGCGTTCGGCGATCAGGTCCACCGCGATCCAAAGCTCGTTGTACTGCGTCTCGAACATCAGATGCAGCGTGTTGAACATCGGGCCAGTGACGTTCCAATGATAGTTGTGAGTCTTGAGATACAGCGTCTAGGTGTTCGCCAACAGCCGCGACAGTCCGTCGGCGATGGCCTTGCGCTTGGCGGCGGGAATTCCCGTGTTGATCGCGCCCGCCGGATTGCTCTTCTTCGGTGCCATTCTGGTCTCCTTCGCTCCTAGTTCCTGAAATACAGGAATAGACCTCTGTGGCTCGATAGTCGCGGGCCAAAATGCCCCGTGGCGGGCGGAGAGTTGTTGTTATTCGGGGCGGCGGACTGGACGCAAAGCACCATATCGGCTTGATTCCCGCCATGACCGACTCTGCCGCTCTCAAACGTGCCGCTGCCGCCCGCGCGCTGGACTTCGTCTCCGACGGGATGAAGCTGGGGCTTGGCTCGGGCTCGACAGCGGAGGCCTTTGTCGAACTTCTTGGCGCGCGCGTGCGCGGCGGGCTGAAGCTGTTCTGTGTGCCGACCTCGGAGCGCACGGCACAGCTGGCGCGCTCGCTCGGCATCGTACTGGGGAATCTCGATGATCTCGCGCCGCTCGACTTGGCGGTGGACGGCGCCGACGAGGCGGATCACCAATTCAACCTCATCAAGGGCGGCGGCGGCGCCTTGCTGCGCGAGAAGATCGTCGCGATCTCCTCCAAGCGCATGATCGTCGTCGGCGACGGCAGCAAGCTGGTCAAGCGGCTGGGGCGATTTCCGCTTCCCGTCGAAGTCTTGGAGTTCGGCCACGCCACCACGGCCGCGCGAATCGCAGCTGCTGTGGCGGCGCTCGGCTATCGCAAGACCGCCATTGTATTGCGCAAGAAGGACGGCGCGGTCTTCAAGACCGATAGCGGCAATGTGATCTACGACTGCGCCTTCGGCGCCATCGCCGATGCCGGCGCACTCGCCGCAACGCTGTCGTGCGTTACGGGCGTGGTCGAGCACGGGCTCTATGTCGGCATCGCCAAGACGCTGGTGATCGCGCGCGCCGGCGGCGTCGAGGTCATGGAACAAGTTGCATAAGCGGGATCAGGTTCAGCAGGATGCGCGAGATCAGCCGCGGCTGGCGGTCGCTTGCCACCGCCAGCGCATAGCGCGGATCGCCGCCGCACGGCCCGTCCTTGACGTCTTCGCAGACCAGCGTCGGTTTTAAGCCTTCCGCCGTCTTCATCCGGTCCACCGTCGGCACGCCGTCGAGCGCCAGGCCCATGTCGGCAACGGCTTCGGTGGACATCGCGAAATAGCTGTGATCCAGCGTGTCGGCGCGCGCGTCCGAGGCGTCGATGACGTCGACGATATGGGTCTTGTCGTCGGCGCGATAGGCGAGATCGGCTTCGGGGTCGTTGCCCGCACGCCCCACGCCGCCATGCTCGTATTTCGAGACCAGCAGGATGCCATCCATCTTCGAGGCATAGATCGTGGTGCGCCGCACATAAGGCGCCTCGTCGGCTAAGAGATGGGCGAAATCGTCATTGCCTTTCTCATCGCCGACGTCCGCAGCCGCCAGAACCAGTTCGTCGATGAAGCCGTTGCGGACCGGGAAGCGGCTGTGCGCGAAGCCGGAGAGCTCGGCCAGGATCAGCCGGTCGCCCGTGCTGTGGGCCAGGATGGTGACGCGCAGCTTCGACGCCGCCAGCTCGCGCAGCAATTCCGACAGGAACGGCAGCGAATACTCGCTGTGCTCCATATCGGGGAGATAGCGGTCGAGCTTGACTTCGCTGCTCCAGCTGAAGGCGGCGACGGCACAGCCGGTCTGGGCGTCGTGGCTTACCTGGGCGGCGCGCAGCACGGCGCCGTCGAAGCCGGTATGGAAACCGTGGATGAAGAGAAACACCGAGTTGCAGTTGCGCGCCTGGGCCTGGGCCTCGATGGCGTCCACCACGGCGCCGACCGAGCCCTTGCCGGTGGCGCAGGCGCGCGGCCAGGTCTTGGCGATATAGCCGTATTGAGGCTTCTCGCCGGGCAGGGCAGCGGGGGGAATGACGGCCTCCGCCGTGCCGCAGGAGGCCTCGTCGGCCCAGGATTTGCCGAAGCCGCCCGGCGCGTTCGCATCGGGCTCGCGGTCCGTCAGATAGTCGACGTCGAGATAGACGGGCTTGGCGCTCTCGGGCCGCCAGACCGAGCGCACCGGGCCGGAATCGTCCACCGAGCACGCTGCCAGCAGCCCTGCCAGCGCCAGCATGGCGAGTTGAGCGATCCCCTGCCTGAGCCTTGCCAAAGCGCCCCCCGGCGTTGAGGCCCCATCAAACCTCGGTTGAACAAGGGCTGGCAAGGGCGCAAATCGGCCCGTTCCACAGGCCCGACTTGCGTCCGGAACCGTTTTTTTAGGTTAACGGATTGGAAACGCGCGCCGGGCGATGGTAGGCGGTCGCAAGCCACGGGAACCGCCCCATGATCCGGGTCCTCCTCGTCTTCACCTATGTACTGGCCAGCATCACGCTCGGCAGCTTGGCGGGCCTCTATCAAGGCATCTCCGCCGGAATCGTCTGCACGTTTCTCGCGCTGCTGCTGATCCTGCAGATGGACGGGGCCGTGCTCCGCCGCCGCGACCGCAAGCTGCACAAGAGCGAGATCGCCTCCCTCAAGCGCGCTGGCGCCGCGATGGAAAAGGCGATGGCCGAAACCCGCGCCAAGATGGACGAGGTGACCAAGACCGTCGAAGCGCGCGCCACCGCCCAGAGCCGGAAGATCGTCTCGGAATTGCAGATGCTCGAAAGCCTGATGCGCGAGTTCGCCGGCAAGATTTCCAACAAAGCGAAAGCCGAGCCGGCCGACGAAACCGTACTCGAACGGCGCGTGCGCGAACCGGTGAAGACCATGCTCACGGGCCTGGGCGAGCCGGAGCTTCTGGAAACCATCCGCGCTTCGCTCGAAGAGAACCGCGTCGACCTTTACCTCCAGCCGATCGTCAGCCTGCCGCAGAGAAGGCTGCGTTACTACGAGGCGCTGTCGCGGCTGCGCGCCGAGGACGGCTCGGTGATCATGCCGGCGCAATACATCAAGGTGGCCGCACCCGCGGGCCTGATGAGCGTGGTCGACAATCTGCTCTTGTTCCGCTGCGTGCAGATCGTGCGCAAGCTGACTCAGAAGAACAAGAGCATCGGCGTTTTCTGCAACATTTCCGGCGACACGCTGCGCGATACGGAATTCTTCCCGCAGTTCCTGGAGTACATGCACCACAACCGCGACCTGTCGGGCCAGATCGTCTTCGAATTCGAGCAAGGCGCGGTGTTGAAGGCGGGCGTCGAAGGCGAGGCCAATTTGAATTACTTGAGCGGGCTCGGTTTCGCGCTCTCCATGGACCATGTCGAGACGCTGGCGCTCAATTTCGAGAAGCTGAAGGACATGGGTTTCAAGCACCTCAAGGTGCGCGCCGAGACCCTGATCGAGGGCATGGGCCCGGCCCGGGCCGCGGTCGCTGCCGAGGACATCAAGACTCTGCTCGAACGCTACGGCCTCAACCTGATCGCCGAACGCGTGGAAGAGGAAAAGACCGTGGTGCAATTGCTGGACTATGCGGTCGATTTCGCCCAGGGCTATCTGTTCGGCGAGCCGCGCGCGGTGCGCGACGAGGTCATCAAGCCCGCCGAAAAGGCGGAAACGCAGGCCCCGATTATCCCTTTCCGCAGGGCCGGCTAGCCCCACTTGACGGCGCCCGCGCCCGCCTCTAACCGCTAAGCCATGACGCCACCGCCGATTATCCTTTCCGGCCTTCGCCAGATCGCCGGTGACTATGATGCGCTCGTTTGCGACGTCTGGGGCGTGGTGCACGACGGCGAGCGTCCGCATCGGCCCGCGGTGGAGGCGCTGCGGCGCTTTCGCGCCGAGCGCGGCAAGGTGGTGCTGCTGTCGAACGCGCCGCGCCCGTCCGCCGCCATAGAGCAACAACTTGCCAAGATCGGCGTGCCGGCCGATTGCTACGACGCCGTCGTCACCTCGGGTGCAGCCGCGCGCGAGGACATCGCGCATCGCGCCGCCTCAGGACCGCTCGCCATGATGCATCTGGGCCCCGAACGCGACATTCCCCTGTTCGAGGGCCTGAACGTCGAGCTGGTGGGTCCGCAAAAGGCCTCCGTCGTGCTGCTCACCGGGCTGTATGACGACGAGAGCGAAACACCCGAGCATTACCGTGAAATCCTCGCCGACTTGAAGAGCCGGGGACTGACGATGGTATGCGCCAATCCCGACGTCATCGTGCCGCGCGGCGGGCGGCTCTTGCATTGCGCCGGCGGGCTGGCGCGCGCCTACGAGGAAATCGGCGGCGAGGTCGTCTATTACGGCAAGCCGCATTTGCCGATCTATGAAGTGGCGTTTGAAACGGCGGGATCGCCCAAGCGTCCGCTGGTCGTCGGCGACGGTCTGGAGACCGACCTCCGCGGCGCCAATCGCATGGGTTGGGATGCATTGTTCGTCGTCGACGGCGTGCACGCCAAGGAATTGGGCGTCTTGACGGCGGAGAATCTGGCCGCCTTGTTCGCGAAAAAGGGCGTGACGGCGCGCGCGGCCATGGCTGCGCTTGCGTGGTAGGGTGACAAGGCGAAAGGGATTCGTACGGAATGGCCTATTATATCGAGGATCTGAAGCCCGGCATGTCCGAGAGTTTCTCCAAGACTATCGGCGAGCGCGACGTGGCGCTGTTCGGAGAAATCTCGGGCGACATGAATCCGGTGCATTTCGACGAAGCCTATGCCAAGCAGACGGTTTTCAAGGGCCGCATCGCCCACGGGGTGCTGTCGCTGGCGTTGCTCTCCACCGTGCTCGGCATGAAGATGCCGGGGCCGGGCACGATTTTCCTGAGCCAGTCCACCCGCTTCAAGGCGCCGGTGCGCATCGGCGACACCGTCATGGCGATCTGCACGGTGCGCGAGCTGTTGCCCGAGAAGCGCCGCGTGATCTTCGATTGCCTCTGCAAAGTGAAGGACACGGTGGTCATGGAAGGCGAGGCGACGGTGATCGCGCCCGCGCGCCCGGCGGCTTGACGCGACCATGCGTATATTCCGTCACATCGCCGACGTGGGGCAGCCCTACAAGGGCGCCGTCGTCGCCATCGGCAATTTCGACGGCGTGCATCTGGGCCATCGCGCCCTGATCGGCGAGGCGGGCCGCCTGGCGGCCGAGCGCGGCGCGCCGCTGGCCGTTCTGGTCTTCGAGCCGTCGCCGCAGGAATATTTCCGGCCCGGCGCCGAGCCGTTCCGCCTCACCCCGTTTCGCGCCAAGGCGCATCTAATCGCCTCGCTCGGGGTCGATGCGATGTTCGCGCTGCCCTTCGACGACGAAATGGCGAACCGCAGCGCGCAGGACTTCGTCTTCGACGTGCTGCTGAACGGGCTGGAAGCAGGTTGCTCGGTGGTGGGCGCCGATTTCCGCTTCGGCAAGGGCCGCGCCGGCGATGCCGCACTTTTATCCTATATGGGCGAAATGGAAGGCCTCGGCGTCGTCGTGTTCGATCCGGTCGTAGGCGGCGACGGCGGCAAGATTTCCTCCACCGCTATCCGCACCGCGCTCAAGGCGGCCAAGCCCGAGGAAGCAGCGCGGCTGCTCGGCCACCCCTTCACTGTGGAAGGCCGCGTCGAGCCGGGCGACAAGCGCGGCCAGGCGCTCGGCTATCCCACCGCCAACCTGCACATCGACGGCTATATGCGCCCGGCTTTCGGCATCTATGCGGTGCGCGTCGCCGTCCTGGAGGAGGACAAGGTGGTTTCCCGTCACGAGGGCGTCGCCAATCTCGGCATCCGCCCCATGTTCGAGAGCCCCGAGCCGCTGTTGGAAGCCCATCTGTTCGATTTCTCCGGCGACCTCTACGGCAAGCATCTGCTGGTGGAGCTGATCGCCTATCTCCGCCCGGAGGCGAAATTCTCCGGGGTGGAGGAACTGAAGAATCAGATCGCCGAAGATGTTGCGGCGGCGAAGGCGATTCTGAGAAAATCTTGATCCCGATTCGAAGGGTGTGGGTAAATGAATTCCCGGCTACACCCCGCAAGACTCGAATAGTATCCTCAAGCCACACCGGAGGGCCCGCACATGTCCACACCACGCATTGACATGTCCACACAACGCATTGGCATTTTTGCTGCGATCGCTGCGGCGGTCGTCGTTGTCATCGTCGGCGCTCTCTACTTTGAAGGAGTGTTCGGCACCGCTCAGTTGTACTGCGTGAAGATGGGCGACAAATGGGGCTATGTGAACACGGCCGGGAAATACGTGATCAATCCACAGTTCGACGACGCACGCGTCTTCGACCGGAACTCCAATCTGGCCGTCGTGAAGCTCGGCGGCAAATGGGGATTCATCGACAAGGACGGAAAATACGCCGTCAACCCGCAATTCGACGAAGCAGATGGCTTCGACAAGGCAACGGGGCTTGCCGCCGTGGAGCTCTCCGACAAATGGGGTTTCATCGACGAGAGCGGCAAGTACGTGATCAACCCGCAATACCAGAGCGTCGGCGTCTTCGGCGAGCGCGTCATGCTCTGTAATGTCGAGCTCGACGGCAAATGGGGCTATATCGACGCCAAGGGGAACTTCGCGATCAACCCCCAGTTCGACTCCGCCACGCCATTCGGCAGCCGGAGTGGACTGGCGGCGGTTGAGGTCAACGGCAAGTGGGGGCTCATCGACAGCACCGGAAAGTACGTCGTCAATCCGCAATTCGACGACATACAATACAACTTGCCGAATGACTGACGGGCCGCCCCCGCCGGAACGGGCACTTATCCGCCCGCTGGACCGCCGCGCCGGGCGCTGTTAGAAGCATCCGGCCATGTCCGATCCCGAAAAACCCGCGGGCGCGAAGGATTACCGCGCCACCCTGTTCCTGCCCCAGACCGACTTTCCTATGAAGGCGGGCCTGCCCGAGGCCGAGCCGAAATGGCTGGCCCGCTGGGCGGAGGAGAAGCTCTACGCGCGCATCCGCGAGCGCGCCAAGGGACGCCCGTTGTTCATCCTGCATGACGGCCCGCCCTACGCCAACGGCGAGATCCATTCCGGCACCGGTATGAACAAGATCCTGAAGGACTTCGTGGTGCGCTCGCAGGGCATGCTGGGCAAGGATGCGCCCTATGTGCCCGGCTGGGACTGCCACGGCCTGCCCATCGAATGGAAGATCGAAGAGCAGTACCGCGCGGCCGGCAATTCGAAGGACGACGTGCCCATCGACCAACTGCGCCGCGACTGCCGCGCCTTCGCGCTCAAATGGATCGACGTGCAGCGCGGACAGTTCAAGCGGCTAGGCTGCATGGGCGAGTGGGAGCATCCCTACACCACGATGAACTATCGCGCCGAAGCGACCATCGTGGGCGAGCTGCACAAGTTCGTCGCCAATGGGCTGCTGTACCGCGGCTTCCGCCCGGTGATGTGGTCGCCGGTGGAAAAAACCGCGCTGGCCGAAGCCGAGGTTGAATACAAAGAGAAGACCTCTCCGACGATCTATGTGAAGTTTCCGGTACAGATCGTTGCATATTTTGAGAGTCTGCCGCGCAATCCAGACGATGATCGCCCCGTCCCGGTTCCTCCAGCACCGCCGAAGGAAGTACGGAACGCTTCGATCGTGATCTGGACAACAACCCCGTGGACGATCCCCGGGAATCGCGCCATCGCCTATTCAAGGGACATCGATTACAGCGTCTTTGAAGTTGTCAGTTCGCAGGATGGCTCACTTGCTGTGGCGGGCGAGTTCATTGTTTTGGCGGACATTCTTGCCGATCAAACCGCGAAGAATGCGAAGATTGATCTGCGGCGGGTCGGTAAGATCGATCCCGGAGTTATCAAGTTCGTGGCGCATCCATTGCGCGGCCGGGGCTATGACTTCGACGTTCCGCTGCTGCCCGGCGAGCACGTCACCGCTGACACCGGCACCGGCTTCGTCCATACGGCGCCGGGCCATGGCGAAGACGATTTCGAGCTGATGGTGTCGGTGTTCGGCACCGATTATCCCTCGAAGCACCGCGATGCCTTCAGCATCATCACGGCCGACGGCTCGTTCGCGCCGAACGTGCCGATCTTCGCGGGCAAATTCATCCTCTCGCGCGACGGCAAGAAGGACGGCGACGCCAACGGCGCGGTCATCAAGGAACTGATCGAGGCTCACGCGCTGCTGGCGAAGGGCACGCTGCGCCACCAATATCCGCACTCCTGGCGTTCGAAAGCGCCGGTGATCTTCCGCGCCACGCCGCAATGGTTTGCGGCGATGGACAAGCCGTTCAAGATCTCGAACGGACAGACTCTTCGCCAGCTCGCCATGCAAGCGATCCGCGACACCAAATGGTATCCCAAGGCCGGCGAAAACCGCATCGGCTCGATGGTCGAAGGCCGTCCCGATTGGGTGCTGTCGCGCCAGCGCGCCTGGGGCGTGCCGCTGGCGATCTTCGTGCACAAGCCGTCCGGCGAAATCCTCAACGATACCGCCGTCAACGCGCGCATCATTGACGCCTTCGAGAAGGAGGGCGCCGACGCCTGGTTCAACTCGCCGCCGTCGCGTTTCCTCGGCAATCTTCCCGCCGACGATTACGAGCAGGTTCGCGACATCCTCGACGTCTGGTTCGATTCCGGCTCCACCCATGTCTTCACGGTCGAACAGCCCATCGAGCCCTCCTGGCCGAAGAAGGATCGCGCCGACCTTTACCTCGAAGGCTCCGACCAGCATCGCGGCTGGTTCCAGTCCTCGCTGCTTGAGGCTTGCGGCACCACCGGCCGCGCGCCCTACGAGGCGGTGCTCACCCACGGCTTCGTGCTCGACGAGCAGGGCTATAAGATGTCGAAGTCGCTCGGCAACACGGTCCTGCCGCAGACCATTGCCGAGAAGAACGGCGCCGACATTTTGCGGCTGTGGGTCGCTTCGTCGGATTTCACCGAGGATTTGCGCCTCGGCCCCGACATCATCAAGGCGAATGTCGACGCCTATCGCCGGCTGCGCAACACTATCCGCTTCATGCTGGCGAATCTTGCGGGCTTCGACGAAGCCGAGCGCATCGCGCCCGCCGAAATGCCCGAACTGGAGCGCTACATTCTCGCCAAGCTCGCCGAACTCGATGGGTTGGTGCGCCACGGCTATGCGGAATACGATTTCAACCGCGTCTTCGCTGCGCTGTTCAATTTCTGCACCAACGAGCTGTCGGCGTTCTACTTCGACATCCGCAAGGATTCGCTCTACTGCGATCCGCTGGGCGCGCTGCGCCGACGCGCCGCGCGCACGGCGCTCGACGAGACCTTCCGCCGCGTGGTGACGTGGCTCGCGCCAATCCTCTGCTTCACCATGGAGGAGGCGTGGACCCTGCGCTTCCCGGCCGAGAGCGTGCATCTGCAGGACTTCGCGCCCACGCCCGCCTCCTGGCTCGCCCCCGCGCTGATCGAGAAATGGAACCGCATCCGGGCGCTGCGCCGCGTCGTCACCGGCGCGCTCGAGATCGCGCGCCGCGACAAGGTGATCGGCGCCAGCCTCGAGGCCGCGCCGGTTCTCTATCTTTCGGAACCTTCGGATGTGGAAGCGCTGAAGGGCATCGATCTCGCCGAGATCGCCATCACCTCGGCCGCTCACGTTGTGACCCGTCCCCCGCCGCCCGAAGCTTTCAGCCTGCCGGACGTGCCGGGCGTGGCCGCCACTTTCCATCACGCCGAAGGCGACAAATGCGCGCGCTGCTGGATGATCCTGCCGGAAGTGGGTAAGAATCCGGCCCATCCCGACCTGTGCAACCGCTGCGCCGGCGCTGTGGAGGCCGCATGAAGGCTCGCGATTTTGGTCTGCTGACCGCAGCTGTGGCGCTGGTCCTCGACCAGGGCACCAAGGTCCTGGTCCTGTACGGCCTCGGCCTTGTGCATATGGGACCGGGCCAGTCGGTGCCCGTCTTGCCTTTTTTTAATCTTGTCATGGTGTGGAATGCGGGCATCAGCTACGGGCTGTTTCCGGCCGCCGGGCCGGAAGGAATCGCGATCTTGGCGACTTTTCAGCTGCTGGCGGCTGGAGCCCTTGCCGCCTGGTTGTGGTTCGTCCACCGCCCCGTACTGGCGGTAAGCCTGGGTTTGCTGATCGGGGGCGCGCTGGGCAATCTGGTCGACCGCTTGGTTTACGGCGATGTCGCCGACTTTTTTCACTTTTACGGCTTTGGCTACGACTGGTATGTGTTCAACATTGCTGACGCCGCCATCACTATCGGTGTCGTGGGTTTGTTGTACGATGCGCTGCTGAAGCCAGACTCGCCGCAGGGCGAGACAGGCAAGGAGTAGTCCATGAAGATTCGTTCGTCGCACCTGCTGCGCGCCGCCTTGATGGCGGGCGTGGGGCTGGCGCTGTGCGGCTGCGACACCATTCGCGACGCCGCCGGCATGGGCAAGCAACCGCCCGACGAATTCGCCGTGCTGACGAAAGCGCCGCTGGTCGTGCCCCCCGATTACAATCTGAAGCCGCCGAGGCCGGGCGCCGCGCCCACCAACCAGAGCGACCCGACCGACTCCGCGCAGGCCCAACTTTACGGCAGCGATGCGGCAACGGTGGCGGCCAGCCTGCCCGCCAATTTCAGCCTGGGCGAGAGGATGCTGCTGGCCGATGCCGGTGTGGTCAACGCCGATCCGAACATCCGCCAGGAATTGGCGTCCGATCGCAAGAACGTGCTGGGCGCCGACGACAGTTTCACCGACCAGATTCTTTTCTGGAACGGGCCGAAGACCGATCCCGGCAAGGTCGTCGACGCCGACGCCGAAGCACAGCGCATCGATGCGGCGAAGAACGGCGAGCCGTCCGCCGCTCCGCCCAAGAGGCCGCCGCCCAAGCAGCAAGAGAAGAGCGGCTGGTTCGACGGCTGGTTCGATTGGTTCTGAGAGAGTATCCCGCTCGGGCTTGGGGTGAGGGATCGAAGCCAAACTCGGTGCTGCGTCCGAGCTTGCCTGGGGATGGAAGGCGCCGTGACGGGCTTGTCCAGCAGATTGTCTAGGATTGCGCTGTTGGCGCTGCTCGCCGCCGCAAGCGGCGCGCATGCGCAGCCGGCTACTCCGCCGAAGGCCTCCCAATTCGTACTGCAGAACGGCCTGCAGGTTGTGGTGCTGCCCGATCATCGCGCGCCGGTGGTGACGCAGATGCTGGTATTCAAGACCGGCGCGGTCGACGATCCGCCCGGCACTTCGGGACTGGCCCATTTCTTCGAGCACATGATGTTCCGCGGCACGCGCTCCGTGCCGGGCGACGGGTTCTCGCAGACGATCGCGCGCAATGGCGGCGACGACAACGCCTTCACCACCGCCGACTACACCGCCTTCCACGAACAGATCGCCAAGGACAAGCTGCGCCTCATCATGCATCTGGAGGCCGACCGCATGGTCAATCTCGACCTTTCGGATTCGGCCGTCGCCACCGAGCGCGACGTGGTGCTGGCGGAGCGGCGCATGCGCGTCGACAATGATCCCGAAGCGCTGACCGAGGAACAGGCCGACGCGGCGCTGTACCTCTCCCATCCTTATGGCCGGCCGGTGATCGGCTGGCCCGACGAGATCCGCCACATCGGCCGGGCCGAGGCCGAGAATTTCTACCAGCGTCACTACGCGCCCAACAACGCCATCCTGATCGTGGCCGGCGACGTGACGGTTGACGACGTGCGCACCGCCGCCGAAGCCGAATACGGACAGGTGCCCTCGCACGAGCTTGCGGTGCGCTTCGATTACGCGCAGCCCGCGCGGCTCGGCGAGACGCGCCTCGCCATCGCCCGCAACGATGCGAAAGTGCCGATGTTTCTGCGCCTTTACCGCGTCCAGAGTTACGCCGAGGCGGCGCCCGGACGGGCCGAGGCGCTGGAGGTCCTGGCCAAGCTCTTGGGCGGCGATGCAACGTCGGCGCTTTATCGCCGGCTGGTGGTGGAGCGCAAGCTCGCCACCGATGTCAGCGCCAGCTACGACGGTTACACGCGCGACGCGGGCGAGTTCGATATTGCCGCGCATCCGCGTCCCGGCGTGCCGCTGGACGCGCTGGAGCGCGCCATCGACGAGGTCGTGGCGCCCTATCTGCGCCGCGCCCCCACCAAGGCGGAATTGGAGCGTGCCAAGCTGCAGCTCGTCGCCGGCGCCACCTTCCGCCGCGACAGCCAGTTCGAAATGGCTTCGGCTTATGCACGCGAACTCGCAATTGGATTGACTGTGTTCGACGTGCAGCAATGGCCGGCGCCCATCCAGGCGGTGTCGCGCGAAGATGTGCGCAAGGCCGCGGCCGCGAGCCTGGTCAAGACCGAATCCGTGACGGCCACTCTGCTGCCGGCGGCACAATGATTTCGCGCCGCGCGATCGCCCTGTTCGTGATACTGTTTGCGGCGCTCGCGCCGGCCCGGGCGTCCGCCGTCAAAGCCTTGAATGCGGTCGACGGCGCGCAGGTCTGGTTCGCCGAGGATCATACCGTCCCGATGGTCGCGCTCGTCGCTTCGCTGCCCGCCGGCTCGGCTTACGATCCCTCTGCCAAGGCGGGGCTTGCTGCCTTCGCCGCGTCGTTGCTGGACGAGGGCGCGGGCAACCTAGACAGCGCAGCGTTCCAGACGGCGCTCGCCAGCCGGGCGATCCGGCTGAGCGTCGTGCCTGGCCGCGATTCCATGACCGTGTCGCTTTCGGTCCTGTCGGCGAATGCCAAGGAAGCGTTCCGGCTGCTCGGTTTAGCGCTTGCGCATCCGCGCTTCGACGCGGAGGCCGTGAACCGCGTGCGCGCGCAGATGCTGCAGCAGATCGAACAGGACAAGGGCGATCCGCAGGCCGTCGCCGAGAACAGTTTCTACAGCTTCTATTTTGGCGCCAACCCTTACGGTCATCCGATCGACGGCGACGCGCGCCGGTTGGCGGCGATCACGCCGGGAGACCTGAAGACATTCGTCGGCAGTCATTGGGTTCGCGGCGGTCTCAAAATCTCTCTGGTCGGCGACGTCGATGCCACGGCCGCGGCCTCGCTCTTGAAGCTGGCCTTCGCTGCGCTGCCGGCCGCAGCGCCGCCGCCGCCGCCGGCCCCCGTGCATGTCGGCGCGCCGGGATTGCATATCGTGGCCATGGACGTGCCGCAGCCGACGGCGTTCTTCGCCTTGCCGGGTCTCTTGCGCAGCGATCCGGATTTCCTGACCGGTTATGTCGCCAATACCATCCTGGGCGGCGCTGAGTTTAGTTCGCGGCTGACCCAGGAAGTGCGCGAAAAGCGCGGCCTCACCTATGACGTCTCGACCGATCTTGTTCCTTACCGCAGGGCGGGACTGCTCTTGGGCGAGGTCGCGGCGCAAAAGGACGATGTGCGCCAGGCGCTCGCGGTGGTGCGCGACACCATGCGCAAATTCGCCGCCGACGGGCCGACGGCGCAGGAACTCGACGATGCCAAGGCCTATCTGAATCAATCCTTCCCGTTGACCTTCGCCTCGGACACGGGGCTTGCGGACCAGCTCAATACCTTCCAGCAAATGGGTCTGGGGCTGGACTATCTCGACAAGCGCGCCGATCTGATCGACGCCATCACGCTCGACGACGTGCGCCGCGTCGCCCGCCGCCTCTGCGATCCCACGAAAATGACCGTCGTCGTCGCCGGGACATTGCCGAAGGAAGAAGCGCAACCTGGGCAATGACATAGGGCGGGTGCAGCTTTCCGAAGCGAATCCGCTAGACTGCCGCCATGAAGATCCGCCGTCTCGCCGAAGGCACCATCAACCGCATCGCTGCGGGCGAAGTGGCCGAGCGTCCGGCCAGCGTGGTCAAGGAGCTGGTCGAGAACGCGCTCGACGCGGGCGCCGCGCACATCGACATCGCCGCCTCGAACGGCGGCTGCGATCTGGTGCTGGTGGAGGACGACGGCGAGGGAATGGAGGCGGACGATCTCATCCTCGCGGTGGAGCGCCACGCCACCTCCAAGCTCGGCAACGACGATCTTTCGCACATCATGACCATGGGCTTCCGCGGCGAGGCGCTGCCCTCCATCGGCGCGGTGTCTCACCTCTCCATCGTCAGCCGCACCGTGAAGGGCGAGGTGTACGAGGTGCGCGTCGAGGCCGGCCGCGCCAAAGGGCCGATGCCGGCGGGTTTTCGCGCCAAAGGCCAGTCCGGAACGCGGGTCGAAGTGCGCGAGCTGTTCTTCGCCACGCCCGCGCGGCTTAAGTTCCTCAAGTCCGCGCGGTCCGAGGATCTCGCCACCCAGGATATCGTCAAGCGGCTGGCGATGGCGCGCGCCGACGTCGCCTTCACGCTGACCCTCGACGGCAAGCGGGCGCTTGAGCTTCCCGCGGAAGCGGACTTGTTCGAAGGTCGTCTCAAACGCCTGTCGCGCATCATGGGCCGCGATTTCGCCGACAATGCCGTACCGGTGGAGGCCGCGCGCGAAGGCGTGCGCGTTTTCGGTTATGCGGGCGTTCCCACCTACAACCGCGCCAATGCGCGGATGCAGTTCCTCTTCGTCAACGGCAGGCCGGTGCGCGACAAGCTGCTCGCGGGCGCGGTGCGCGGGGCCTATGCGGACTTCCTGGCGCGCGACCGCCATCCGGCGCTGGCGCTGTTCGTCGAATGCGATCCGGTTTTCGTGGACGTCAACGTACATCCGGCGAAGAGCGAGGTGCGCTTCCGCGACGCCGGGCTGGTTCGCGGACTGATCGTTTCGGCGCTGAAGCACGCCCTGCATGAGGCAGGCCACAAGGCGTCCACCACCGTTGCCGGCGACGCGCTGGCCGCCTTGCGGGCGCATTCGGACCCGGTGCAGCCGAATTTCAGCACCTACCGCGCACCGTTTTCCGCCTACGATCCCGGGCGCGATTTTCAATCGCCCTTGTTCAATGCGCCTTCGGCCCGAGTCGAAGCGCAAGCTCCGCCTACGGACAGTCCGCTGGGGGCGGCGCGCGCCCAGCTGCACGAGACCTACATCGTGGCGCAGACCCAGGACGGCATCGTCATCGTCGATCAGCACGCCGCGCACGAGCGCCTCACCTACGAGAGGATGAAGCGCGCGATGGAAAAGAGCGGCATCGTCAGACAGCCATTATTGGTGCCCGAAGTGGTGAGCCTCGATCCCGCCGAAGTCGAGCGCATCGCCTCGCGCTCGGCCGAGCTCGCCGAATTCGGTCTGATGGTCGAAGCGTTCGGGCCCGACGCGGTGGTGGTGCGCGAAGTGCCCGCCATGCTGGGCCAGATGGATTTGAAGGGCCTGATGCGCGATCTCGCCGACGACATCGCCGAAACCGGCTCGGCCCTGTCGCTGAAGGAGCGCCTGGAAGAGGTCGCGGGCACGCTCGCCTGCCACACCTCGGTGCGCGCGGGGCGCAGGCTCACTGCCGAGGAAATGAATGCGCTGTTGCGCGAGATGGAATCGACGCCCCACTCCGGCCAGTGCAACCACGGAAGGCCGACCTATGTGGAGCTGAAGCTCTCCGACATCGAAAAGCTGTTCGGGCGGAAATAACGAACTGCGCCCTAGGCGAATCGCGGTCGGCTCAGAGCGGAGAGAAGCGGGCCTGGAAAAAGCGCAGATAGCGCGGCTCGTACACCATCTTGAGACCGCGCGCGCGCGCGCGGTCTTCGTGCACGGCGATGGCCGACTCCGCCGTCAGGTCCATATGCGCCTGGGTGTAGACGCGCCGCGGAATGGTCAGCCGGACCAGTTCCAGCGCGCTGCGATGGTGTTTTCCGGTCTCCTTGTCGCGGCCCGCCGAAACGATGCCGCGCTCCATCGCGCGCACGCCGGAATCCTCGTAGAGCAGGGCGGCGAGCGTCTGGGCGGGAAACTGCTCCTGGTCGATCTGTGGATAGAAGGCCCTGGCGTCGAGATAGACCGCGTGCCCGCCGATCGGCCTGACGATGGGCACCCCCGCCGCGATCAACTTGTTGCCGAGATACTCGACCTGGCCGACGCGTGCGCGGATATGATCGTCGTCCACCGACTCGACGATGCCGCGTGCCATAGCCTCCATGTCGCGCCCCGCCATGCCGCCATAGGTGTGCAGCCCTTCATAGACGACGACCAGGTTGCTCGCTTCCTCGTAGAGGGTGTCGTCGTTCATCGCCAGCCAGCCACCGATGTTGACGAGGGAGTCCTTCTTCCCGCTCATCGTGCAGCCGTCGGTGTAGGAACAGAACTCCTTGAGGATGGACGCGACGCTGTGGCCCTCATAGCCTGCTTCGCGCTGCTGGATGAAATAGGCGTTCTCCACCGCGCGCGTGGCGTCCAGGATGACGCGGATGCCGTGGCGCTGCGTCAGCTCGCGCACGGCGCGCGCATTGGCCATCGACACGGGCTGGCCGCCGGCCATGTTCACTGTCGCGGCCAGGCTGACATAGGGGATGCGCTCGGCGCCGACCTTCTTGATGAGGTTCTCCAGCGTGTTCAGATCGACATTGCCCTTGAAGGGACGCTCGTCGGTGGGATCGTGCGCTTCGGGCACGATGATGTCTGCGAAGGTTCCGCCGGCCAGCTCCTGGTGCAACCGCGTCGTGGTGAAATACATGTTGCCGGGCACGACATCGCCCTGCTTGATGAGCATGCGCGAGAGCAGGTGCTCGGCGCCGCGGCCCTGGTGCGTCGGCACGATGTGCTTGTAGCCGTAATATTTCTGGATCGCCTCTTCGAGATGATAGAAGTTGCGGCTGCCGGCATAGGCTTCGTCGCCCATCATCATGCCCGCCCACTGCCAGTCGCTCATCGCGCCGGTGCCGCTATCGGTCAACAGATCGATGTAGACGTCCTCGGAGCGCAGCAGGAAGGTGTTGTAGCCGGCGGCGGCAAGAGCCTCGCGGCGCTTCTCGCGCGTGATCATATGGATCGGTTCGACGACCTTGACCTTCCAGGGCTCGGCCCAGGAGCGCCGGCGCGTCGGCGTCTCCGATTCATTCCGCGTTTCGGTCGTCTTGCTGGGACTCATGTCGATTTCCTCATTGTGCGGGGCCGGGCTTGAAGATCAACCCGCGGCCGACCTTCCCATTCATGACGACGGCGAGCGGCGCCTCCAGCCGCAGATGACGCACGCAGCCGCGCTCTTCGACCGCGGGCTGCGCCGAAAGCCATTTCCAGTCGACGAAGCCTTCGCCCGCGTCGGGATTGACCGTGAAATAGCCAACCTGGAAGGCCGTCAGATTCTGGAAGAAGTGGCTGCCCTGCGACGGCGTCACGCGCAGATCGCGCAGCCCCGCCTCGACGATGACGCGCGCGCCCGACACCTGATCCCAGGCTACCGGAATGCCGAGCCAGGGATCGTTGGAGCCCCAGCGTCCGACGCCGATCAGGATATAGGGCGTGGTGCTGTCGGCGAGCTTGGCGTTCAGATACGCGACGTCGGCAGCCACCGCCTGGCTGAGGGCGCGGTCGAAACGATCGACATCGACCATGACGACGTCGCGCAGATCCTCGATGCGGCCATTGCCGAGCACCTGCGCGCTCTGGCAGACCAGTCGGGCGGCATCCACTTCTTCCATGCGCACATCGTCGGCCTCGCGCGACAGCGCCAGCGGCCGGATCTGGAGGAAGCCGAATTCGGCCGACTCCTCGGGCATCGCCGCCAGCCGCGCCGCGAATTCGATTTCCACCGGGCGTCCCAGGGCGGCGGCGCCCACGCTCATCAGCTGGTCGAGGATGGCGGCAAGGGGGAAAACCTCATGCTTGAGGATCGGGGCGAAACTGACGATGCGCACGCCGGGCCGGGCGAGGCCGTCATAGACGGCGTCGTTGTCGGCGGAGTAGGTCGAGCCCAGCATCTGCAAGGTGCCGTCGTCTTCCGCAGCCTTGAGCGGGAAGCTCGCCTCCCGCAACTCCTTGATGGAATGGTGCGGCTGCTGGCTGAGATCGAGGGCCCAGAAGGCGGTCTGCGAATTCGCCAGCATGTCGGTCACCGACGAGAACTGCACCAGATTGCGCGGATAGCGCGGGGAAAACATCAGGCACTTCTCGCCGCCGATCACCGAACGGCCGAGGCCCAAGGCGACGGCCGCGATGCCGTCGTCGGCAGTCACCGGCGGCACGGGATAGAAATTGTGCGAACGGACCACGCCGGAAATGTCGGGATAGAAGCGCGGGCCGTGCCGGGCGCCCACCACCTGCTGGATGATGACCGCCATCTTTTCCTCTTCCAGGCGGTAGGGCGTGTTCTGCACATAGCGCTTGGCGTGCTGGCTGAAGGTCGAGGCGTAAACGCGCTTGACCGCCTCCATGAGCTGTTCCGTGCGGACCGCGATGTCGGGGTCCTGGTTGCCCAGCATGAAGGTCTCGTAGACGCCGGTGAACGGCTGGTACTGCGAATCCTCCAACAGGCTGGAAGAGCGCACAGCGAGGGGATAGCGCACCTCTTCGAGGAATTTGCGCAAATCGTCCTTGAGGCCGGCGGGCAGCGGCGCCGCCAGGAAGCGCTTTTGGATCTCGGCTTCGTCGGCGCTGTTGAGCGCGAAATCCGCAAGGTTGTTCTCGTGCAGGAACTGGTCGAACAGATCGGTGGCCAGCACCAGCGACGGGGGCACGGCAATCCGCACGCCGGGGAACTGCTGCGCCAGCTTGTGGGTGTGCAGCAGATGGCGCACGAAGGCCAGACCACGCGCCTTGCCGCCCAGCGAGCCGCCGCCGAGCCTGAGGAAGAAGGAGTCCGCCGATTTGAACGTGGTGCGGTCGAAATCGCCGATTAGAACCTGGCTCTGCTCGCGGCGGTACTCGGCGATGGAATCGAGCAGATTGCGGCGCAGATCCTCAAGGCTGGCATAATCGGAAATCTTGCGCGGCCTCAGCTTCTCCGCCAGCGCGGCCTCGGTCCTCGCCATCAGCCAGTGGGAAAAATGGTTGCGCTCGGCGTGGTAGGCGATGCTCTCCGCCGGAACCTGATGGAGCAGCGACACCATCGTGTTGAGGTCGCCGGCGCGCGCCACCTCGGTGCCGTCCGGTAGACGGAACACAAAATCGCCGAGCGAGAATTCTTCCGTCAGAATCTTCCGCAAATCCTCGAGCAGGGTCGGCGAGCCTTTGCGCAGGAACGAGAAGCCTTCGGCGCGGGCGTGCGCCTGGTGCTTAGGCTGGCTCGACTGCAGCACGATGGGCACGTCCGGCACCATCTCGAACACCATGCAGGCCAGCTCGAAGCCGGCGTTGGGCCTCAGCTGGCCGTCGCGGTTGAATTCCACGTCCGAGACGATGCCGAGCAGATAGTCGCGGTAGGTCATCACCTGCCGCGAAGCGTCCTCATAGTCGGAGCAGAGCAGCAGCTTGGGCCGGGCGCGATACCGGAGCAGCTTGTGGGCCATGTTGAGGCCCTCGCTGATCACCCGGCGCGACTGGGTGATCATCTCGGTGTAGATCACCGGCAGGAACGAGGAATAATATTGGATGTTGTCCTCGACGACGACGATGACGGGCACGCCCATGGCCTCGGTGTCGTGGCGGACGTTGCGCTTGTCCTCGATGTACTTGACCATCGCGATCAGGATGCGCGGCGTGCCCTGCCACAGGAAGATGCGGTCGATGTCGGTGACCGGGTGGCAGGCGACGAAGCTCTTGACCTCGCGGTAATCGTAGGCGAGCACGACCACCGGGACGTCGAGCCCGGCGTTTTTCACCTCCTGGGCGAGCTGGGCCGCATCCATGTCGCCGACATGAAGGTTGGTGACGATCAGGTTGAAGCGCGGCTGGGCGCGCGCTAGCTCCAGCGCTTCCGCGCCGCTCGAGACATGGGTCACGCCGGGAACGTGGCGCAGATTGAGTTCGAGGGATTCGCCGATCAGAAGCTCGCTGAGCCGCCCGTCCTCGCGCAAGATGAAGGAGTCGTAGAGGCTCGAGACCAAGAGGATGTTCTGGACCCTGAAGGTCTCCAGTTCCTCGAAACCCTCGAAGAGTCGCTCCGCATCGATATCGGTGGCGTTCATCGTGCGATTCTAACACCAATTGTCATCCCCGGCCGAGCACGCGCGCGCATGCGCGAATGCGAGGGAAGGGGATGACAGGGCGGTTAGACCAGTCCCTGGTCCATCATGGCATTGGCGACCTTGAGGAAGCCGCCGATATTGGCGCCATTCACCAGGTTGCCCGGCGTGCCGTAGGTTTGCGCGGTCTCGAAGCAGGTCTTGTGGATCGAGGACATGATGGTCTGCAGCCGCTTGTCCACCTCCTCGCGCGTCCAGGAGAGCCGCATGCTGTTCTGCGCCATCTCCAGGCCCGACACGGCGACGCCGCCGGCGTTCGCCGCCTTGGCCGGGCCATAGAGCAGTCCGGCTTCCAGGAACAGCTTGGTGGCGTCCAGCGTGCTCGGCATGTTGGCGCCTTCGGCGACGACCTTAACGCCATTCTTGACGAGGTTCGACGCGTCCTTGGTATTGATCTCGTTTTGCGTGGCGCTCGGGAAGGCGCAGTCCGCCTTGATGCTCCACAGCGGATTGTGGTCGGCCTGGCCGTCGCTGGCGACGAAATCCACCTTGCGGAACTTTTCGGCATATTCCTTGATGCGGCCGCGACGCGCGTTCTTGAGGTCCTTGACCCAGGCGAGCTTCTCGCGGTCGATGCCGTCGGGATCGAAGATCACGCCGCCGGAATCGGACAGCGTCATCGGCTTGGCGCCGAGATCGAGCAGCTTCTCGACCGTGTATTGCGAGACGTTGCCGCTGCCGGAAACCAGGCACTGCTTGCCTTCCAGCGATTCCCCCCTGGTCTTCAGCATCTCGGCCGCGAAATAGACGCAGCCATAGCCGGTGGCCTCCGGACGGATCAGCGAGCCGCCCCAGGCGAGACCCTTGCCGGTCAACACGCCGGTGAACTCGTTCCTCAGCCGCTTGTACTGACCGAACAGGAAGCCGATCTCGCGGCCGCCCACGCCGATGTCGCCCGCCGGAACGTCGGTGTCCGGTCCGATGTGGCGCTGCAACTCGGTCATGAAGCTCTGGCAGAAGCGCATCACTTCGTTGTCGCTCTTGCCCTTGGGGTCGAAGTCCGAGCCGCCCTTGCCGCCGCCCATCATCAGAGTGGTCAGCGAGTTCTTGAACACCTGCTCGAAGGCCAGGAATTTCAGGATGCCGAGATTGACCGAGGGATGGAAGCGCAGGCCGCCCTTGTAGGGTCCGATGGCGCTGTTCATCTCGATGCGGTAGCCGCGATTGACCTGCATGCCACCGTGATCGTCGAACCATGGCACGCGGAACAGAATGACGCGCTCCGGCTCGACCAGGCGTTCGATCAGCCGCGCCGACTGATATTCGGGATGCCTGTGCAGGACGAGGCGCAGCGAATCCAGAACTTCCTGTACCGCCTGGTGGAATTCGGGTTCGGCGGGGTTCTTCGCCTTCACCTGGTTCATCACCTCGTCGATATAGCTGCTCGACGAAGCCTTGGCCCCAAGTGTCGTGCCGGTTGTGCTAGGCATGTTTCCTCCTTGAGCTTCCCAAATGGAAGACTGTTTGACGGCGAGTCTACTCCAAGGCGGCGGGGCGAGTTCACCCCCTTATTCCGTGGCACATAGCGCGAAGGATGACGGCGCCGCTCAATCGCCTGCGCCTGCGCTCTTTCGAGAAACAAAGATGCGCGGAGCAAGGAGCGGGCAGAAGGTTCGGGAAGCGCCTGTCAAGCCGGCTGGAGAAAAAGTTCATGCGTTTGCGGCAAGGAGGGTCTGCAAGCGACGCACGGCGCACTTGCCGAATCATGTACCGGATATGCAGGAATCTGCGGCCTTGTTTCCGCTTCTTCTGGCTCTATTCTGCCTCTGATCCGGGAAAGAAGCGTGCCGGAAGCCCCCAAAGAGCGAAAGCCCATGATCGAGCACTTGCCGCAGGATTGGCGGGACGCGACCCTTCTGGGCTGCCTGCTGACGAAGGCGGGAACCACTCCCGTCCTGGTGAGCGGGGCCGCGGCGGTCGAATTCTATACGCTGGTGAAAATCGCCTATAGCTGGGCCTGAGATGCCCATGGCCGCCGACCGCCCGATTCCGCGTGCCCGCTGGTGGCGGATCATTCCGCCGGCGATCCTGGTTTACATTTTCTCGTTCATGGACCGCACCAATATCGGTTTCGCCATGGCGGGCGGCATGAACCAGGACCTGGCGCTGACCGCGTCGATGTCGGGTCTGGCGGCGGGCATCTTCTTCATCGGCTACATCGTCCTGCAGGTTCCCGGCGGCCATTGGGCCGAGCACCGCAGCGCCAAGCAGTTCATCGGCGCTTCCATTCTGGCCTGGGGCGGATTGTCGATCCTCTGCGGCTTCGCGCAGAACGCAACGCAGTTTTTGATTTTGCGCTTCCTGGTCGGCGTGGCCGAAGGGGGCGTGTGGCCGGCGATGCTGGTGATCCTGAGCCACTGGTTCCCCAACGAGGAACGCGGCCGCGCCAACGCGTACTTCATCATGAACATCGCCATCGCCTCGATCATCACCGGGCCGCTCTCGGGCTGGATCATCTCGAATTTCGGCTGGCGTTGGGTGTTCATCGGCGAGGGGCTTCTGTCGCTCGCCCTGATCCTGGTCTGGTATCCCCTGATCAGCGACACGCCCGCGACGGCGAAATGGATTTCGCCCGAGGAACGCGACTATCTCACTCAGCGCCTCGCCGCCGAGCAGGCAGAGATGCGCGCCAAAGGGGCCGTCTCCTACGGCGCGGTGCTGCGCGATCCCAACCTCTACAAGCTGATCCTGCTCTATCTTTTCTATCAGGTCGGCATCTACGGCTTCGCCTTGTGGCTGCCGACGCTGCTCAAGGAGCTGACCAAGACCGGCATGACAAATGTCGGGCTGCTGTCGATGTTCCCCTATATCGCGATGATCTTCGGGCTTTACGCCTTCGCCCAACTCTCGGACCGCAGCGGCAACCGCCGCCTGTACACGGCGCTGCCCATCCTCGGCTTCGCCGTCTGCCTATTGCTGTCGACCCTGCTGAAGAACGACATCTGGCTCTCCTTCGGCTTCCTTGTCGCTTGCGGTCTGTTCATGCAGTCGGCCTCCAGCATCTTCTGGACCATCCCCCCGCTGCTGTTTCCCTCGCAGGTCGCCGGTGGGGTGCGCGGCATCGTCAATGCACTCGGCAATCTCGGCGGCTTCGTGGGGCCGTTCGCGGTCGGCTGGCTGCGCACGCGCTTCAACAGCTACGATTTCGGCGTCTATTTTCTGGTGGGGATGCTGGCGGTCGGCTTCCTGCTCGCGCTCAGCCTGCCGGCGAGGACCGCCGGACGCGGCCCCGTTTCCGTTCCGTAGAGGCGCGCCGCCTGCGATCCGGTTCCGCAAATTGCCAAGAGCTTCTGGCGCTTGAGCATCGCGCTCTAGGGAAAAGCGAACGCGAGCCTAGGCCAGGCCCTGGATCAACAATCCGGCGGCGCAGGAAGCGGCGTTGGCCGCGAGCGACACCAGCATGGCGCGGTGCAGCGGCAGGCTTGCCATCCACGCAATCAGGCCGCCCTCGACCAGAACCACGGCGGCTTCCAGCCCGCCGACGCTCGGCCAGTAGCCGAATCTCGGATAAGCCCATTCGGCGGCGGCCCAAAGCTGGGGATGGGTCACCGCCGTCGCCACCGCGGCGGCAAACCCCGCGTGCAGCGCGCCGCGGCCGGGCCAACGCGCCATCCGGACAATCAGATACGCGACCGGCGCCTCGATCGCCGCCGACAGCAAGAGCGCTTCAAGCTCCGTCATTGCTTGGCGAAAGAGACCTTGATGGATTGGCTATCCGAGCCGCGCGAATAAAGTTCAAGCGTGACCGTCTTGGCGTCGGACTTGCGCTCGAAGGCGTCGACGATCTGCTTGATCCGGCCGATCTCGGGCCGCAGATAGTCGCCGTCGACGGTCTGCACCTCCATGCCGATGAGATTCTTGGAACGGGCCAGCGTGCAGTTCGCGGTTCCCTCGCTGCAGCCGACGAGCACGACGACCGGCACCGATTTCGTGTAACCCGGGGGGAATCGCACTTCGACCGATTGGATGGCGAAATCCAAACCGCCGGCGCTGGCCGCTGGCGGGCCCTGGTCCGGTGGCGGCAGGATATCTGCGCGGGCGGGCGCCGCCAGCAGCAGCACGAGACAGAACAACTTCATCCGGTGACGCATCGATGACCTCCACATCAAGCCCGCGCCACTATAATCGAACAGCCGGCGCAAAGCGCTTGCGTTTCGTCCCGGCCGGCACCAAATAAGTCATTGTAATAAAAATATAATTCCCCGCGGCGGCGCGGCGGCGGGCGATCCGCGGCGCGGCTGGCATCTAGGCGGCGCGGGCGAATAACGCATAATCGGGGCAAGGGACCGGCAGACGGGCAGGCGCAGTGGCACAGAAAACGGCGATGAACCTCCCGCTGCAGCTCGATCGTGGCGCAGCGGCCCCATTGCAGGATCAGCTGTTCGAGCAGTTGCGCCAGCTCATCCTGACCGGAAAATTGAAGCCGAACACCCGCGTCATCGCGACCAGGTTCCTGGCCGAACAGGTCGGCGTCTCGCGCCGCACGGTGCTGTTCGCCTATGAGCGGCTGATCAGCGAAGGCTATCTCGAAACCCGTCCGGCGGTGGGCACCTTCGTCTGCGCGAGGCCGCCCAGGCAGTCCAAGCCGGAAGCCGCAGGCACTTCGCCGTCGGACATCCCGCGTCAATCGTCCCTGCATCCTGCCTCTTTCCGCACGCCGCCACCGTCGCGCCCGCGGATCTCCGACATCATCATCGATTTCAGCCCCGCGCTGGTCGATGCCAGCCATCTCTTGCCGCCGAAAGTCTGGCTGCAGGGAATGCGCAACGTCTTCGCCGACGATCCGGACGGGCTTGCGAAGCCCCAACCGGCCGCGGGCGTGGCCTCGCTTCGCCAGGTCATTGTCGATTATCTCGCGGCGACGCGTGGCTTGGTGGCGTCCCCCGAGCAGGTGGTGATTGTCACCGGGCGGCGGCACGCTTGCAGCCTGGTGGCGCATCTGTTCCAGCGCCGCGGCGACCGCGTGGTTGTGGAATCGCCCGGCGACGAAGCGGTCGCGGGTTTCTTTGCGTCGCGCCATGCCGAAGTGATCGGAGTTTCGGTCGATGAACACGGACTGGAAACGGACGGGCTACCGCAGGGACCCGTCTCGCTCGCCTATGTCACGCCGGCGCGGCAGAATCCGCTGGGCGGAACCATGCCGGCTTCGCGGCGCATGGCGCTGATCGAATGGGCGCGCGCCATCGGGGCCTATCTCATCGAGGACGATTGCGACAGCGAATTTCGCTATCACGGCACGACGCAGCAGCCGCTGGCGGCGCTCGATCCCTATGGCCTGGTGTTTTACATGGGCTCCTTCGCCAAGACGCTCGGCGCGGGGCTGGGCCTCGGTTATTGTGTGGTGCCGGGCGAATTCGCCGAGGCCATCGTGGCGATCAAGGCCATGGCGGAAGACGGCTGCCAGTGGCTCGAGCAGATGGTGGTGTCGAATCTGTTGAGCAGCGGGGAGTACGACCATCATTTGCGCCGGGTGCGCAAGATCTACCTGGAACGCCGCGATTGCCTGATCCAGGCGCTGGAAAGGCATTTCGGCCAGGTGCAACTGATCGGCACCGAGATCGGCACGCAGCTGACCTGGCTCATGCCCGACCACTTTCCCTCGGCGCCGGCGCTGCGCGAGGCGGCGAGGAGCCGCGGCGTGAACATCGAGGGTGTCGCCGGTGCCTGCCGCTATCGCGACAAGGCGCTGATCTTCGGCTATGCGGGCCTCGCGCCGGAAAAACTGCGGCAGGGGATCGCCGCGCTGGCGGACGCCGTGAACGAGGCTAGCCTGGCGGCTTCTGCGCAATGTGATAGGACATGATCCCGGTCAGGAAGTTCCGGCTTTCCGTGCCCACGAAGCCGATTTCCTCGAGCAGCGCGCCCAATTCGTCCGGCGTATAGAAATGCCGGATGGCGTTGGCGAAGTAGCCGACGCACTTCATGCTTTCGGCGGAACTTCCGAACAGCTTGGCGGTGAACCACACCGAGGCGCGCAGGAAGACGAGATAGGGCACCTCGACGATTCTCGAACTCGGACGCAGCATGTCGTTGTGGCAGAAGATGCCGCCCGGCTTCAGCACGCGGTGGATTTCCTTGAACACCTTGACGACCTCGAGGTGGCGCGTCGCGAACTGGAGCGTGACGGCGTCGAACGAGGCGTCGGGGAACGGCAAGGTGTGGACGTCGCGGACCTGGGCCTGAATGGTGAGACCGCGTTCGCGGGCGCGCCTCTGACCTTCGGCGATCATGTGCGAACTGCCGTCCACGGCGTGAATCTCGAGCGTGGGGTCGGCTGCAAGCAGCCTCAGCGGGACATCGTGCGTGCCCGAGCAGACGTCGAGCACCTTCGCCCCGCGCGCCAGGTGCCGGCCGATGGCCGCCGCGAAAATATTGCTCCAGCGCGAACAGCTGCCGAGTGAGGCGACCGCGTTGCCCTGATCGTAGTAAGTGGGCACGTCGCGGAAGACTTCCGGAATCAGGGTCCGCCAGACCTCGCCGAACAACCGGGAGCGGAGATCTTCCTTCTCCAAGAATTCCTGTGAAATGCTCAAGGGTGCCTCAGCTTTTTGAATTTATTGGAATGCCGCTTCATCTCTTGCCTAAGCCGTCCTGCCGGGAAATGCGTAGTTGTGCGTACCAACGCCGTTCCCGCCCCGGCCCTCAGCCCGTTTCGTCGACACCTTCCTCATCGTCAACTTCTTCGTAGCCGGTGAACATCGCCTTGTAGTGTTCCAGCGTCGTGCGGCCCAGCGTCGCCAGGTAGGCATGGAACGGGATGTAGGCGACGAAAACGATGAAGGTCAGGACATGGGCGGTGTCGACGACGCGCACCCCGCCCAGCAATGCCACCACCTTCGAAAAACGCGAGAGATCCCACAACAGAATTCCCGTAACGATCTGGATGGGAAGCAGCAGGAGCATGACGATCTGGTAGGTGAGGCTCTGCAGTGGATTGAACTTGCGGTACTTGCTCATGTGGAAGGGATTGGGCGCCCCCTTGAAGATGCCATAGCCGTAATAAATGGCCTGGCGCAGGGAACCGCGGAACAGTTGTACCGGGTTCAATTCGGGGTGGTAGACCTTGATATTGTCGGAGAACAGATAGAACAGTAGCCAGAGGAAGAAATTGGCGACCACGACCCAGCCGATCCAGCTGTGGACGATGACGGCGGTCCTGAACGGCACCACGTCGATCTTGTCGACATAGCGGATCTGAATCCCGGTGAGAACCAGCAGAACGCAGCCGACCGCATTGATCCAATGCCACATCCGCACCGGCAGCTGATGAACGTAGATGCGACGCATCTTGCCTACCTTTCTTTTTCGTCCTGCTGCATCCGCTTGTGGTATCGCTTGTAGCCCCATCGCACGGTCAGATGAAGGATCGGCCCGCCGAAACCGACCAGCAGAGCGAGGACGAGGAGCACGTCGAAAAACCTGATCCTTGTGCCGCCGATGGCGTAGAAGCCGCCGATCGAATCGATGGATATCACCGAACTCAGGACATTCTTGTTGACGCCGTAGCGGATCGGGATGCCGCTCGGGCCCGCAACGGAGATCGTCACGCTCTGGAAAGCGTTTGCTCCCTCCCGGTGGCAGGTGGTGCAATCGCTGATCGCCGCGCTGGCGGGCATCAGTTGGTGCGCCTCGACGCCTGTGCTGACGTCCAGGCGGCCCTTGATGCTCGTCTTGCTCGCGACGCCCGGCCGGTTCAGCGACTTGAGCAGATTGAACAGCGTCGCCGGATCGAGGCCCGAGTGCCCCGCGTCCGTCCCGGTCGGACTCTCGAACTCCGGCACCCCCAGCGGCCGGGAAGCGTCTTTGTGCGCGGTGATGTTATAGAGGACGAGATCGACCGTGCGATGCGCCTTCGGCGCATGGCAGACGGGACAGGACACCACCTCGAAATGCAATTGCGCGTTTGGCAGCCAAGCCTGGTGCGCGGCGATGGCGTCCTTATGGCAGCCGAGACAGACACCCTTCATTCCCTCGTCCGCCGTGGGGACCTTCACGTCGTGGGCGCCGTGGCAACCGAAGCAAAGCGGGGCCTGGGTCACGCCGGCGCTGCGCAACACGCCGTGCACGCTGCCGGAATAGGCGGTGAAGATGTCGCCGTGACAGGCCTTGCAGGGGACCGTGTCCATCGCCTCGGCCGCGCCCTTGATCACCGCGTGGGGAGAATGGCAGCTGGTGCAGATTGGCGCGATCGGATTGCCTTCGGCGACGAGGGCGGCGTGGACGCTGTGCTTCCACTGGCTGAATATATCGCTGTGACAACCGGCGCAGACTTGCGTGCGGGCGATGGAGAAGGCGCGTTTGCTGGCGATGGAGGGAGCGTCCGCGGGATGTTTGGCGAGGTCGATGTCGGAATGGCAGCCCGCGCAGCCCAGAATGTAATGGACCGTTTTCGCGAATGTGTCGCCGGGAATGTGCAGCGAAAGCGCTTCGCCGTCGCCGAGCGGCTTTACCATTCCCGCCGAGCCGTGGCAGGCGAGGCATTTCTGGTCCCCGGGCGAAAGCGTGCCGGCGGAGGCGCTCATCCCGGCGACCGCCAACAGGGCGATCGCCACGACCGCGCCGATCGAAGAGAGTCTGCGTCTCATCCCCGCCATGAAAATCCCCGCCTGTCGTCCGGCTCCACCGCGGAAGCGGACGACAGCCACCGTTCCGATTCTGTCCGTGCGAAATCGCTGCGTCCACTCTTAAAGCAAATCGCGCAAAAAGAGCAAAGCAAAGGCAGGAAATGAGGGGAGGGCCGTCTCGGCCCGGGGACGCTTAGACTTCGGGCCGGGAGGCGTTTGGCCCCCCGGCCCGGTCCTAGGCTGTCAACGCAGATTCGCCTGCGGGTTTCACTCCGAAGCCGCCCGCTGGCGCCATGCCTGTCCGCCCGTCCATGCCAGCATCGCCAGCCCGATGAGGGGGAACAAGGCGATGAAGGCAAGTCCGATGAACGGGGCGGACAGGAACATGCCGATATCCTTGAGGATCATGGCGGCGCTCCTGCCCTGGGGATGTTTGTCCGGCGCTGCCACGGCGGCGGCCTGCGGCTCCGCGGCGGCGGGCTGGGCGGTCGCGACGGCGGCCTTCACGCTCCGCTCGATCATCTCGGGGGAGAGCGGCTTGTGGAGGAATTCCTTCACGCCGGCAGCCTCGGCCCGCGCCTCATTTTCGGGCGAGCCGTAGCCGGTGATGATCACCACCGGGATCCAGGGCTGCTTCGCGCGCAGCTGCTCGGCCACCTCGATGCCGTCCATGCCCGGCATCCTGATGTCGGTGAAGACGGCGTCGTATTGCTCCTTGGCGATCTTGTTCAGCGCCTCCTGTCCATTCTCGGCGCTGACGACCAGGTAGCCCTTCCCGGCAAGCACCCGGTTAAAGCTCTTGCTGATGATGGGATCGTCGTCGACGACCAGGACTTTTCTCAGGGGGCTCATGGGATTCTCCTTTTTCTTCAATGACTCAATTTGCATCGCGGGCTGCGGGTTCCTGGTGCAGTGCCCACTTTTTCTGGGTGATCGCGCTGTTGGCGGCGTTGATGATCTCGGCCGGGCTCACCGGCTTGGCGAGATAGTCGGTGGCCCCCAGCCGCATCGCCTCCTTGGCGCTCTCGACCGTGGGATAGCCGGTAATCACGACCACGCCGCTGGCCGGCCAGTCGCGCTTGATCGATTTCAGGACCGACATTCCGTCCATGCCCGGCATGCGAAGGTCGAGCAACACGACGTCGAACCGTTTGCTCTCCAGCACTTCCAGCGCCTCTTCGCCGTTCAAGGCCGCTTCGACGTCCACGTTGCAGTTGGCGGCTTGCAGGGAGCGCTGGTAGCTGAGGCGCACGACTTCGTCGTCGTCGACGATCAGAACTTTGCTTGCTTCGCTCATGGGGCCTTGCCAGTCCGTTGTTCTCGCCTTGAAGGAAAGCAAGCGGCGTGCCAGACCGGGCCGGAGTGAAATTGTCGTGTATATGCAAATGGTTAGAGAAGAGCGGGGCCGTTTGGGCGGCCTAAATGGCCGCCGGATTGTATAAAGCTTCTGTACATCCGCCGGCCTCCGTCCAGATTATCACATATTTCTCAAAGGCTTACGCCGAACGAGAGGCGCCAGAATTCTTATACACCAGGCGAAGATGCGCCGCGGGCCGTTGAATTGCGTCCGCTGCGAGCTTGGCTCTACCTTGGCGGAAGAACGTCCGAAGCAATCGATTTCGGAGGGGCGTCTCGGACGGAGCCGCGCCAGCCGAGAAATCTCATGGATCGGCAAACCCTCAAGTTCAAGATCGGCCTTTCGCTCACCATCACCTTTTCCGTGGCGGTGGCGCTGTTTGTTCTGCTGGTCGCCTCGCAACAGCGCAAGGAACTGCTCGACACGGTGGCCAGCCACGTCACCGAGCTTTCCGGGGTCATCACCAGAAGCCTGCGCTTCGCGATGCTGAAGAACGATCCGACCTATGTGGACACGATCATCCGCGACGTCGCGAAGCAGCATGGCATCGACCGGATCAGGATCTTCAGCAAGGACGGCAGGATCACCCATTCGACTTATGCCCCCGAGATCGGCCAGACGGTCGATCGCAAGGCCGAAGACTGTTCGTCCTGCCACGGCAGCGGAAAACCGCTTTCGGAGGTGCCCAAAGACAAGCGGACCTGGACCTTCACGGCGCCCTCGGGGCAGCGTCTCCTGGGCAGCATGGAGGTGATCCGCAACGAACCTTCCTGCACCAATTCCGCCTGCCACCATCACGCCAAGAGCACCGCGGTGCTCGGCGTTCTCGACATCCGCTATTCGCTGGGCGAGATGGATCGCAGGGTAAGCGGCAACGTGCTGATGATCGCCGCCTTTGCGCTGGGATTTGTGCTGGTTGCGGCCCTTCTGGTCGCCTTTTTCGTCCACCGCCTGATCTTCCTGCCGCTGCGCGATTTGGAATCGGGGGCGAAGACCATCTCGTCCGGCGATCTGCAGCAGCAAATTCCGGTGCGCAGCGGCGATGAATTCGGCCAGCTTGCCGATTCGTTTAATGCCATGACGGCGGCCTTGCGCAATTCCCGCGCCGAACTCAGCGAGTGGGCGCACACCCTGGAGCAGAAGGTCCAGCAGAGAACCGAGGAGTTGCGCATCGCCCAGGCCGAGGCGGCGCGGGGCGAGAAGCTCGCCTCGGTGGGGCTGCTGGCCTCGGGCATCGCTCACGAGCTGAACAATCCGCTGACCGGCGTGCTCACCTTTTCCCATTTGCTGCGCCAGAAGATGGCGGACGGCAGCCAGGAAGCCGAGGACCTGGACCTCGTGATCCGCGAAACCAAGCGCTGCGCCGCGATTATCAAGCGACTGCTCGATTTCGCCCGCGACAAGCCGCCGGAGAAGAAATTTGCCGATCTCAACCAGATCATCGAGGAAACCGTGCGCTTCGTCGAACGGCCCGCCCATCTGAACAATATCCATATCGCCCTTGACCTCGACCCGCTCCTGCCGCAGGTATGGGTCGATCCCGACCAGATGAAACAGGTCGTCATGAATCTGCTGGTCAACGCCCAGCACGCGATCGACGGCGAGGGCCGCATCGATATAAGCACGCACTCGCTGCCGGAGCCGAAGGTTCTGCAGTCCGGCGCGGGCGCCGTAGCGGCGGTGGAATTCTCGATCAGCGATACGGGCTGCGGGATTTCCAAGGAGAATCTGAAGCGGATTTTCGACCCCTTCTTCACCACCAAGGAGGTGGGCATCGGTACCGGGCTGGGCTTGTCCGTCAGTCATGGCATCGTCGAGGCCCATGGCGGTATGATCGAGATCGAAAGCGAGGAGGCAGCGGGCTCCACCTTCCGGGTCGTTCTCCCGCTCGCCCGGCCGTCCGGCAGTGCAATGAGCGGGAGCAGCAGGTGAGCGCGAAGATTCTGATCATCGATGACGAGCGCATCATCATCGAAAGCTGTTCGCGCATCCTGAAGAACGACGACTATCAGATCGACGCCGTCCAGGACGGGTTGGAGGGGCTGAAGAAGATCGACGAGAGCCGTTACGACATCGTCATCCTCGACATCATGATGCCGAAGATCGACGGTCTGGAGGTACTGCGCCGGATCAAGGAAGGCAACCCGGACATCGACGTCATCATGATCACCGGTCTGTCGCAGATCGACACCGCCGTGAAATCGATGAAGCTCGGCGCCTTCGACTATCTGCCCAAGCCGTTCGAACCGGACGAACTCAAGCTGGTCGTCGCCCGCGCGCTGGAGCGCCGCCGCCTGCTGTGGGAGAACCTCAATCTGCGCACCGAGGTCGGCGCCAAGTACCGGTTCGAGAACATCGTCGGCGCCAGCCCCCAGATGCAGAGCGTCTTCCGGCTGGTTGCCAAATGCGCGCCGACCAATTCGACGGTGATGCTCACCGGCGAGTCGGGAACCGGCAAGGAACTGGTGGCTCGCGCCATCCATTACAACAGCCTGCGCAAGGACAAGCCGTTCATCGCGGTGGATTGCAACGCGCTGAGCGAGAGTCTGTTGGAGAGCGAACTGTTCGGGCACGTCAAAGGCGCGTTTACCGGCGCGGTGACCAACAAGCAGGGCATGCTGGAGGTCGCCGAGGGCGGCACGCTGTTCCTTGACGAGATCGGCAACATCTCGCTGGCCACCCAGGCCAAGCTTCTCAGGGTCATCCAGGAGCGCGAGTTCAGGGCGGTGGGGGGCACCAAGTCGCAGCCCGCCGACTTCCGGCTGATCACGGCGACCAACAAGGACCTCAAGGTCATGGTGGCCGACGGGCGCTTTCGCGAGGATCTGTTCTACCGCATCAACATCTTCCCCATCGTCATCCCGCCGCTGCGCGAGCGCCGCGACGACATTCCCGCGCTCGCCTTCCACTTCCTGCGCGTCTTCAACGAGGAATTGGGAAAGAAGGTGACGGAGTTCTCCGAAGGGGCCATGGGCGTGCTGATGAACTACGATTGGCCGGGCAATGTGCGCGAGCTGGAGAATACGGTGCAGCGCGCCGTGATCCTGGCGAGCGAAACGGTAATCCGCAGGGCGCATCTGGTCAACATCGACGGGACCTCGCCATGGGCCGCCGTCGACATCCCGAAGACCGGCGAGGAGCTCAAGCAGGTCAAGAAGCTGGCGCGCGAAAAGTCGGTCGAGACCATCGAGAAGCTGTTCGTGCTCGAGGCCCTCAAGCGCAACGACTGGAACGCGACCAAGAGCGCCGAGGAGACCGGCATGCAACGCGCCAACTTCCAGGCGCTGATGAAGAAATACAATATCCGGCTGCGCGAATCCGGCGGCGATCCCGACGAATCCGACGACGCTTAGCCTTCCGCGCCCGCCCGGAAGATGCTATTTTCCGCGCCATAGGGGCATAGAGCAGAGAAAGATGCGTCCATGAAAACGAAATGGCAGAAGGCGTTGCTCGCCTTGGCGGCATCGGTTGGCGCCGCCTTCGGATTGGCGCTTGCGCTCCCCGCGCACGCCGCCGCGCCCCAACCGGCAGCGAGTTTCCAGAAGCAGGTCCTGCCGATCTTCCAGGAGCACTGCGTGATGTGTCACGGGCCAGGCGGCGTCGGCAACGCCTCCGCCGGTCTCGATCTCAGCTCCTATCACGGGCTCAAGAGCGGCTCGACTGCCGGCGTCTCGGTGATCCCCTTTCATCCGGAGCGCAGCTTGCTGATGCGGGTTCTGAAGACGAATTGGACGTCGACGGACAAGAACGCCATCCGCATGCCGCCGCTCGGCGAGCAGCTCTCGCCCGCCGAACTCGACACCATCAGCCATTGGATCAAGCAAGGCGCCAAGGACAACTAAACGCAGCTAGACTCGCCGCTTTTTCACAAGGCCAAGCCGCGGGTGCGACAAATTCCGGCTTGTGCGGACGGCGCGATTCCGACAAGAAATGCTCGCGCAGGCGCCCATAGCATCGGCCGTCGAGTGTTGCGCGCGGATCTCGAAAGGCGAGCGCATTGAGCGCATTCATTGACGCGCGAACCGTTCCAGAAGGCACGATCCTGCAGCCCGATCTCGTGATCGTCGGCGGCGGGCCCGCCGGCATCGCGATGGCGCTGGCGCTGGCCAATTCGTCGTTGCGCGTCGTGCTGCTGGAAAGCGGCGGCATGACGCTCGACGCCAAGACCCAGGCGCTCTACGACGCCGGCGAAACCGGCGCGCCCTATCTCTCGCTGCAGGCGTCGCGGATTCGCTTTCTCGGCGGCGGCACGAACATCTGGGGCGGGTGGATTCGCCCGATGGACAATATCGATTTCGAAGAACGCGCCTGGATGCCCTATTCGGGCTGGCCGTTTGGAGTCGCCGCGCTCAAACCCCATTACCCGCGCGCCCAGCTGCTCTGCGAGGCGGGGCCTTGGCTCTACGAGAAGGCCGAACAATGGTCGCCCCAATTGGGGCCGATGCTGGCGCTCGGCGAGGGCGGGGTGGTCAACCGCTGGTTCCAGTTCAGCAAGATGCGCGGCAGCGTGCTGCCGACCCAGTTCGGCGTGCGCTACGCCGACGACCTCAAGCGGGTTCGCAACCTCTCCACCCATCTGTACGCGAACGTGACGCGTTTGGGGCTCGCTCCCGGCGGCGCGAAGATCGACACGCTCGATGTCGCGACCCTCGGCGGCCACAAATTCAAGGTCAAGCCGCGCGCCGTAGTGCTGGCGATGGGCGCGGTGGAAATCGCGCGGCTGATGTTGGCGTCCAATGACGTGATGGCCTCCGGCGTCGGCAACGCCAACGATCTGGTCGGCCGCTTCTTCGCCGACCATCCCATTCCGCGCAACATCGCGACGCTGATCCTGTTCGACGGAAAGCTCGCGCCGTACTATTTGAGCAACCAGTCGATCGATGGCGCGGTGATGCGCGCCGGCCTGTTCCCCAGCGAGAACTACCGCCGCGCCCATCAGGTGATGGACTCCTCGATCACCATCGAGAACCAGACCAAGCTGGACGATCTGGGCAAGGCCGCGCTCGCCGCCACCGCCGCGGGGCTGGGCGTCGACGCCGGCAATACGGTCGCTTATTCGCTCGGCGGCGGCTGCGAAGTGACGCCCGATCCCGAGCGGCGCTTCACGCTGGAGCCGGAACGCGACGCACTCGGCATGCCGCGGCTGAAGCTGCACATGCGCATCGCCGATTCCGACTTCGCGCATTTCCGCGCGACGCTGAAAGAGCTTGGCGGCCAGCTGCTCGCCTCGCGCACCGGCATGCTGCGTCTCAACCTGAAAGAGCGCGCCCAGTGGCTCGAGGGGCTCGACTGGGGCAACCATCACATGGGCACCACGCGCGCCCATGCCGATCCCAAGAAGGGTGTGGTCGACGCCAACCTTCAGGTCCACGGCGTCGCCAACCTGTTCGTGGCGGGAAGTTCGGTCTATCCGACCTATGGCGCGGTGAATCCGACGATCAACCTGATCGCGCTGGCCCTGCGCCTGGTCGACCATCTGAAGGGCGCGCTGCGATGAAAGAGATGCTCACCAGGCGCAATATCGTGATCGGCGCGGGCGGCGCGGTGGTGCTGGCCGCCGCGGCGTACGAGGGCGTGCGCCTGCTCGGCAAGCGCCGTGCGCCGACGCCTTACGACGATCTCATGGCGCGGCTCGACGACCGCGACGCCGACGCGCAGATCGGCGAAACGGTGCTGGCGAACTTCGACAATTTCGACGCCAAGACGGTCGCCGCCGAACTGCGCCTGCGGCTGCAAAGCAAGTCCCTCGCCGAGGTCATGCTCGACGATGTGCGCGGCGGGCGCGTGATGGAAGCCGGCGGCTGGGTGCTGCCTGAGACGCTGGCCCTGCTCTGCGCGCTGGCGGCGAAAGCCGAAGCCTAGCTATTATCCGCTCCGCATCGCATCGGTCGGGACATGCAGATATTCTACGCCACGCGCGACGGCCAGTCGCGGCGCATCGCCGAGCGGATCGCCGTCGGCCTCGGCGAAAGAGGTATCGGCGCTCAGCCGCAGGATTTGGCGCTGGGCTTGGCCGCTCAGCAAAGGTTGGCGGAGGCGCGGCCCGTCGTGGTCGTAGCGGCCGTGCGCTATGGCCGTCATCTGCCGGAAGCCGAGCGGTTCCTGACCGTCTATCGCGCGCTCGATGACCCGCCGCCGCTGGTGTTGCTGTCGGTCAATCTGACGGCGAGAAAGCCGGGCAAGACCACCGCCTCGGGCAACGTCTATCTGCGCAAGTCGATCGCGCGGCACCGGCTCGCGCCGGTTCTCGCGATGGCGATTGCCGGGCGGCTCGACTATCCGCGCTACCGCTGGTTCGACCGCCAGGCGATCCGTTTCATCATGCTGATGACCGGAGGGCCGACCGATCCCAGGACCACGGTCGAATATACGCCGTGGGACGAGGTCGACGACATTGCCCGGCGGATCGCCGGGCTCTGTCAGGCGCTGTGACCGAAGAATCCGATCGCCACTAAGAGCAGCAGCGTCAGGCCCATGGCGAGCAGGGTGAAGCCCAATATTCGCGAGCCCAGCGCCATGGCCGGGGAGGGCGGCGGCACACGGCGGCTCTCCAACTCGCCGCTTTCGACCAGCCGTTCGTATTCCGCCGCGTGCTCGCGCTTGAACTCCTCCTCCGAGATCGCTCCGGTGAACATCGCGGTGTCGAGCGGGAATTTGTCCGGCCTGAAATGGTTGTTGAAGAAATGCACGGTGAACAAGAACACCGCGGCAAGCAAAGCCTCGTCGCCATGGACGATAAGGGCGACGTTCAGCGTCCATCCCGGCAGGAACTGGAGGACGAACGCCTTGGACCACAGGATGGCGCCGCTGCCGCCGATGATCATGATCCCCCAGAACACCGCCCAGTAGTCGAATTTCTCCCAATAGGTCCAGCGGTCGAAAACGGGGCGCGGGCCGAGCCCGAAGAACCATTTGAACATGTCGAGGATGTCGGTGAAGTCCTGCCAGCGCACGACGAGCGAATCCGGTCCGAACCAGCGGAAGCTGCGCCCCTGCCGCTTCAGCTTGATCGACATGTAGATGACGTGCCCGAGGAACGTCGCAATGAAGATCGAAGCGCAGATGCGGTGGACGATCGCCATCACTTGCGGGCCGCCGAACAGCCTGACGACCACGGGCGCCCAGGCGCTGTCGGAATAGAGGACGGTCATCCCGGTCAATACCAGCGTCATGGTGGCCAAGAGAACCGCCAGATGGGCGATCCGCCAGATGATGGCGAAGCGCTGGAAATAGGGTTCGTTCTTGTCGGGCGAGCGATAGAGGAAGAATTCCACCCGCTCGCCGCGGTCCATGCGCTCCTTGTACGATCGGTAGAACCACAGCGCGGAATGGGTCCAGAAAAACGCAAACACCCCGATCAGCAACGCCGACATGAACTTGGCCGAGAGCCACAAGAGCGGATAGCGCGTGAAGTCGTGGGCGTTGCCGTGCGGCTCGAAGGTCACGAACCCCGCGCTGGCGTTGGCATGGCATTTGCGGCAGGTGTTGAGGCGGTTGGCCGAAAACACAGTCGAGCGCGGATCGTCGACCCGCTGGATCTTGTGGCTGCCATGGCAGTCGAAACACTTCGCCGTGTAGCCGTAGCCGAGCGTGCTGACCTGCCCGTGATAGGTCGCCAGATAGCTCTGCAACTGTTCCTTATGGCAAGAGCCGCAGTTCCTGGTGATGACCAGCTTGGTCGAGGTCAGCACCGGATTTTCGATCTCGTGGCTGGTGTGGCAGTCGGCGCAGATCGCCGCCTTGGGATTGTGCTTCTGCAGCACCTCCGTGCCATGGACCGAGGTCTTGTACCCCGCGAGTTCCTTGGTGTGGCAGGTGCCGCAGGTGTTGGGAAGATTCATCCGCCACTGTGTCCACACCGGCGTTCCCGGCGGATAGACATAGTGGGGCTCGTGGCAATTGTAGCAGGTGGCGTTGGTGCGGGACTGATCCTCGGCCGACGGCTGGGCGTGGATCGAGCCCATGAATTTGTGAATTTGCGACATCACGAGGTCCAACGTCGCGGCCTGCTGCGCGTCGTGTCCTTGGGCCGCCGTTTCCCACGATCTTTCGTGGCAGCTGACGCAATCGACCTTGATCTCGATCGGCGGATGGGGAACGGAAGTGATGTTGGTATGGCAATCGACGCAGTTGCGTTCGCCGTGGACGCTCTGCTTGAACTTCTGAGCATCGACGAACAGCGAGCGCATCTTCCCGTCCGGCCCCGGAATCCCGAAACCCGGAATGCTATGGCAGCCCAGGCAGACTTGGCTGGGCAGCTTCGCGGCGGGCTCAGCCGCGGCGGGGCGGCAGACGGCGCCCACGGCAACCAGCGCGAAGACGAGAAGCGCGGCTGGTCTCAGGCAATGGACAAACCGCGCTACGAATGAGGTCTGCTCAACTGCCCGGCGCATTTCCCCACCGCATCGTCATTCCCGCTCCGCATAGCAATTTCTGCGCTGACTGACAAACCAGGCCGCTGCGGAGGTTTGGACGATGTTTGTCCGAGGGCGGATCAAATCCGATGAATCGCCTCCCGGCTTGACGGAATCGCAGACATCGCCACTCTGAGTGACGCGCCTGCGGACCGATTCGCACGGTTGCCTAGGGTGGGGGCGGGCCGGTAGGGAAAAGTCCCTTAGGGGAAAGTCCCTATTGTTTCTGCGGCCGCACGCGTCCGAATGATGGGGCAACTGCGACAAATTCAACAAGATGGGCGAAATGCCGACTGGTACCATCACAATTCCACGCACTGGTACTACCGCGCCCGGCCCTTCTATTTCAGACATTAGGTGCCCTAGAATTGCAACAATAGCGGTCGCCGCGGGGAACATTGGAGCGAGGACAAGGGGATGCCGGTGAAACATCGCATAGGCGGATTTGCCATCCTAGTTTTGCTGTGCGCGGCGGTCTTCGCCACGCCCGCTGCCGCGGCAGACGGCGCAGCCGTGCAGCCGGCCGCGATGCCTGCCACCGGCGATGCGTCGATGGCGCTCTACAGCGAAAAGGGCTCCGCCACCTGCATGCAGTGCCACAACGAGGCGCCGGCCACCGACATTCTCAAGACTCCCCATGCGATGAAGGGCGATCCCCGTTCGCCGTTCGGCCAGCATGAGTGCGAAGCCTGCCACGGGCCCAGCGAGTCCCATGTCGCGGGCTTCGCCAAGGGAACGCCCGTGGAGCCCGCCATCGTGTTCAACGGCCCCAATGTCTCGCCGATCAAAGAGCGCAACGAGGTTTGCCTGAGCTGCCATCAGGACGCCGAGCACATGAATTGGGAAGGCAGCCCGCACGCGAACAACGACGTGGCCTGTGTGAGCTGTCACACGATCCACGTGGCCAAGGATCCCATTCTGGCCAAGGCGACGCAGCCCGCCAAATGCTTCACCTGCCACGCCCAGCAGCGCGCGGAGAGCTTCGAGTATTCGCATCACCCGATCCGCGAGGGTCTGGTGACCTGCAGCGATTGCCACGCCGTGCACGGCTCGGCCGGCCCGCACCTGGTGAAGGACTTCACGGTCAACGAGACGTGCTACGGCTGTCACGCCGAGAAGCGCGGCCCGATGCTGTGGGAGCACCAGCCGGTCCGTGAGAATTGCCTGAATTGCCACACCCCGCACGGCTCGACCGAGGCGCGCCTGATGAAGGAGCGCATGAACTTCATGTGCTCGAGCTGCCACAGTGCGGTTTCGAACAACAGCGGCGGGGCGTTCGGCGGGGCGCATTCGTTCCCCGGCAATCTGCAGGGAACGGCGACCTTCAATTCCGCATTGGCGAACAATCGGACGTGTCTGAACTGTCACTCGCAAGTCCACGGGTCGAACAGCCCGAACGGCACCTACTTCTTCCGGTGACGCTGCACGCAAAGGCAAGGGGATTGTTATGATGCAGAAGCTCACGTTCTGCGCGGCGGCGCTGACCGGCCTATGTCTGCTGTCGCCCGTCGCGCTGGCCCAGGACAACAGCGTTACCGTCCCGGCGCAGACCGATGCGTCGATCACGCCGTCGGACCAGCTCAGCGAGTTCACGCTCGGCACGCAATGGGTGGGCGGCGCCAACACCGGCCAGTACGGGCGCTACAATGGCTTCACCCAGCAAGGCGTCGACGTGCTGCTCGGCTTCACGGTCCGCAAGCGCGATCCGTGGAATTCGGGGAGCACGTGGTACTACGACGTCAGCGGCATCAATCTCGACATCCAGACCGGCGACCGGCTGGCCAAGGGCTTCAAGGACAACAGCTACACCAGCGATACGAGCAACAAATGGGGGCCGAACGCCCAGGTGAATGTCGAATTCGGTCAACAGGGCATCTGGAAGATCACCGCCGGTTACGGCGCGATCTCCTACACCGGCAACATCATCGACTCGATCTACACGGTCAACGGGACGACCGGCGCGCTCAACAACGGGCTGGCGGCCTGGGGCGGGGCGACGAACAGTCCGCTGCACAAGGGCGCGACCACCGCCTTCACGACTAAGACGCTGACCCCGGCCGAACAAGCGTTCGAGGTCGGCACGCGGCGCGATGCCTTGCAGATCGGCGGCCAGTATATCGACGGCGACTGGACCATCGCCGCCGCGGTCCAGCACGAGCACAAGCAAGGTTCGCTGGAGGAATCCCTGCGCGAAACATACGGCGGCCAGGCCTTCACCATGCCGGTCGATTACGACACCGACCGCTTCGACCTCTCGGCGACCTACAGCGATCCCGATTTCCAGGCGGTGATCGAGTACACCTATTCGCGCTTCACCGACAACAATATGGGGGTCGTGCTTCCGTTCCCGGCATCGATCTCGGCCTTGTCGGCGAGTTCGGGGCCCTATGCGCAGAGCGGGCTTTATTCGACGCCGCCCGGCAACGCGGCCCATTACGTCACGATCATGATGGCCGACAAGCTTTCGCCCAAGACGCGGATCACGTTCAACGGCCGCGTCGGCGTCGAGCTGCAGAATAGCATGTTCCCCGCGAACAGCGCCGATCCCAACATCTCCAGCACGCTGGGCAATCCCACCTATAACTGGTTCAAGAATCTCAACGCCATGAACCAGGGAACCAGCGCAACCTCGCCGGACGCCGTCGCCCGGATCTATCAAGGCAGCGTCGCCGTCACTTCCAGCCTTGCGCAAGACGTCGATGCTCGCACCTCCTATTCGTTCGACGGGCGCAGTGTCGATCTCAACCAGTACAAAGTGTGGATCGGCGGCTCCAGCCCCGACGCCACCGCGAGCACGGCGGTCTATGTGGTGCCGCAGAACTGGTTCAAGCAGACCGCGAGCCTCGAAGTGGGCTACCGCATCATCCCGGAGAGCAACACCAAGCTGACGTTCGACTACTCGTTCAACAACATCGACCGCACCAACGCCCAGGTCGAGCACAGCATCACCAACACCGAGTCCCTGCAGCTGAGCTCCATGCTCGGCGCCGACGTGCTGGGCCGGCTCACCTACGAACACAGCGACCGCAACGGCAGCCTGATCTACGGGACGGCTTGGGGGAATTTGGAGGGCGGCTCGCCCGAAGAGTTCGGCACGCCGTCGGGGGCCTATTACCAGGCGCCGATGACATCGAACTCCGTGATCCTGCGCACCGACTACGCTCCCACCGGCAATCTCTCGGGCGGGCTGTTCGTGAAGTATGTCGACGAGCAATTCCACTATCCCTCCGTGCCCAGCACTGCAGGGACGGGTAATTGGACGCTGGTCGGACATGGCGAAGGCATCACGCGGGACTACAACCTCACCGTCGGGCCCGACATCAATTACCGGCCGAGCGAGGACGTGAACCTGCACGTCTATTACACCTACGAGCAGATCTTATTCGACAACCGTGGCAACGGCGCCTGCGCCGAGAGCAACACGGGCGCCTGTGCCGGCAGCGCGGGCTATTACCAGAACAAATACACCAGCAGCATGAACACCGCCGGGCTGAGCGGCGACTGGCAGGCGAACGAGAAGCTGAAACTCGCCGCCGAGTACAACATGTCCTCGGGCTCAGTGATCTTCGGCCAGTTCAACGGCGTCATGGTGACCAGCGTGACGCAATCCTATCAGAACGTGGTCTCCTATCCGGACATCAACTCGACGATGCACGACGTGCGGCTGACCGCGGTTTATCAGTTCACGGACAATATCGAGGGTTCGCTGCTCTACGAGTTCAGCATGTTCCACAACAACGACTGGAACAATCTGACGCCTGCGGTCCAGCCCTCCACCAACACCGGAACCACCATCAGCATCCTGACCCCCGGTTATGGGGCGCCGAACTATAATGTCTCGACCATCGGGGCGGTTTTCCGGGTCAAGCTGTAGGCAGGGCGCCATTTGGCCATAAAAGGGACATGAGGCGAGATCAGTCTGGAATCAGGCATTGCCGTGCCCCATAATGCCGGGCAGATCGGCCCCGGCAGGGACGGGACAACTAAGGAGAAACAGATGAGACTTTCACTTTGCGCTTACGCCGTTGCGGGCCTCTTCATCGTGGCGAGCGGCGCACAGGCGGCCGACGGCAAGGCGGTCTATGACGCGAATTGCGCCGCCTGCCACAACGTCCTGGCGCCGAAGATCGGCGACAAAGCCGCTTGGGCTCCATTGATTAAGAAGGGCACCGACGCCCTCACCGCCACCGTCATCGCCGGCAAGGGCATGATGCCCGCCCGCGGCGGCCATGCGACTTTGTCCGATGCCGACGTCAAGGCCTCGGTCGAGTACCTGGAAAGCAAATTCAAGTAGCAACGGGCGTCTCGCGGCTGCGGCGAGCTTTGGCCTGTTACGCCGGGAGGAGAGCTCTCGTTGTGCTCCCTCCCGGCAATATCTGTCTCAACGACCGGAAAGTTGGTGCGAGACCGGAAGAAGCATGTTCCGGCTCGGGGAATTGCAGGTTTGCATTCGGCGGCGCAAGACGTTATTCGCCTGATGCGGGCATGATGGACGGATACGGATGATCGCCGAAGTCGGCCTTTTTGCTCTGATCCTTGCGCTCTTCGTGGCAGCCTTCCAGTCGACCGTTCCGCTCATCGGCGCGGCGCGCGGCGAGACCGCGTGGATGAACCTCGACCGCCCGGCGGCTTTCGCCCAGTTCGCCCTGGTCGCCATCTCGTTCGGCTGCCTGATGTGGCTGCACGTGACCAGCGATTTCTCGGTCTTGAACGTGGTGGACAACAGCCACACCGATAAGCCGCTGCTCTACAAGATCACCGGCGTGTGGGGCAATCACGAAGGCTCCATGATGCTGTGGACCTTCATCCTGGTGCTCTACGGCATGGCGGTATCGGTGTTCGGGCGCGATTTGCCGCCGGGGCTGCGCGCCCGCGCGCTGGCGGTCCAGGGGATGATAGGCTTCGGATTCATCCTCTTCATCCTGATGACCTCCAACCCGTTCACCCGCGTCGATCCGGCGCCGCTGAACGGCCAGGGCCTCAACCCGCTGCTGCAGGACCCGGGCCTCGCCTTCCATCCGCCGTTTCTTTATCTCGGCTATGTCGGTTTCTCGATGGCGTTTTCCTTCGCCATCGCCGCGCTGATCGAAGGGCGCGTCGATGCCGCCTGGGCGCGCTGGGTTAGGCCCTGGACGCTGGTGGCGTGGTGCGCGCTGACGCTCGGCGTCGCCATGGGCTCCTGGTGGTCGTACTATACGCTCGGCTGGGGCGGCTATTGGGCCTGGGACCCGGTGGAGAACGCCTCCTTCATGCCCTGGCTGGCGGGGACCGCGCTGCTGCATTCCTCCATCGTCGCCGAGAAGCGCGACACGATGAAGTCGTGGACGATTTTCCTGGCCATCATCACCTTTTCGCTGTCGCTGCTCGGCACCTTCCTGGTGCGCTCGGGCGTGCTCACCTCGGTGCACAGCTTCGCCAACGATCCAAGGCGCGGTCTATTCATCTTGATCCTTCTCGGGGTCTTCACCGGCGGTTCGTTGATTCTCTACGCCATCCGCGCCCCGGCGCTCAAAGGCGGCGGCCTGTTCTCGCCGATCTCGCGCGAGAGCGGGCTGTTGTTCAACAACGTGTTTCTGAGCGCCGCCGCCGGCACGGTGTTCCTCGGCACGCTCTATCCTCTGTTCGTCGATGCGCTGGGGCTGGGAAAGGTCTCGGTCGGCCCGCCCTATTTCAACATGGTGATGCTGCCCTTGATGGTGCCGCTGATCCTGCTGATGGCCGTGGGGCCATTGCTGTCATGGAAGCGCGGCGATCTGCCCGAGGCCCTGTCGCGGCTGAAATTCGCCCTGATCGCGACGTTGGTGGCCATCGTCGCGACCTTGATCCTCGCCGGAGTGTCGTCGCGCTCGGTCTGGGCGGCGCTGGGCATCGGTCTTGCCGTCTGGCTGTTCTTCGGGGCCTTGAGCGAGTGGGCGGGGCGCATCGGTCTGTTCCAGCGTTCGTTTTCCGACTCCTTCCATCGCGCGCTGCACCTGCCGCGCTCCGCCTATGGCATGACGATCAGCCATATGGGAATGGCGGTTGTCCTGCTCGGCGTCGCCGGATCGCTGGCCTGGCGGGCTGAATATCTTCAGGTCATGCATCCCGGCGAAAGCGCCATGGTGGCCGGCTACCGCATCGCCTTCATCGGCGCGCAGGAGAATGTCGCCGGTCCCAACTACACCGCCGAGCGCGGCACTTTCATCGTCAGCCGAAACGGCCAGTTCATAGCCGAGCTGCAGCCGGAACGCCGCGTGTACGCCAATCCGCCCGAGCCCAAATCGACGGTCGCCATCCACACCAACTTCGTCAGCGATATCTATGTCGTGTTGGGCGATCCCGGCGTCCATGATGGCCATGTCGTCCACATCTTCCACAATCCGCTGATCCCCTGGCTGTTCTTCGGCGCAATCATGATGGTGTTGGGCGGCATCGTCTCGCTGACCGACCGGCACCACCGCATCGGCGCGCCGCTCAGAAGGCTGGGCGCGCGGTTCAGACCGCCCGCCATCGCGGTGGCCGCGGCGAGCCCGCTCGCGGTGGAGCACCGTCTCAAGCCGGTGCGCCGCTGGGTCTATGTGCTACCGCTCCTGGCTTTCGCCGCGCTCGCCGGTATCTTCATCTGGCGGCTGCATCTGGCCGACGAGGGCATCACGCCGAACTTGATTCCGTCCGTGATGATCGACAAGCCGGCGCCGGATTTCGACTTACCGCCGCTCCTGGCAAGCGAGCCGGGCTTCAAGACCGCCGATCTGAAGGGCAAGGTGACGGTGGTCAATTTCTTCGCCTCTTGGTGCGTGCCGTGCCGCGAGGAGCATGGGTTCCTCCCGCTGGTCACGCAGGCAGGGCTGCCCCTGATCGGCATCAACTACAAGGACCGGCCCGAGGACGCCAAGGCCTGGCTGGCCGAGCTCGGCGATCCCTACAAGACCATCGCGGTGGACGCGCACGGGCGCACCGGGATCGATTTCGGCGTCTATGGCGTGCCGGAATCCTATCTGATCGACAAGCAAGGCGTGATCCGCAAGAAGTGGACCGGCCCGCTGACGCCCGACCTCATCCGCGACGAGCTGATTCCACTGGCGGAGAAGCTGAAATGAGATTGCGCCTCGCGCTTGCGGCGTCGCTTCTCCTGCTGCTGTTCGCGGGCACCGCGCTCGCCATACAGCCTGACGAGATGCTCGCCAATCCCAAGCTCGAGGCGAGGGCGCGCGCCATCGACAAGGAACTGCGCTGTCTGGTCTGCCAGAACGAGAACATCGACGAATCCGACGCCGACCTGGCGCACGATTTGCGCCTTCTGGTGCGCAAGCGCGTCGTGGCGGCCGACAGCGACGAACAGGTCAAGCAATACATCGTCGCGCGCTACGGCAATTACGTCCTGCTCAAGCCGCCCTTTGACGCGGAAACCTATCTGCTGTGGCTTGGGCCCGCGATCCTTCTGCTCGGCGGGGCGGGCGCGGCCGCGCTCTATTACCGCCATGCCATGGACTCCGCCGACAAGCGCCCGCTGTCCGACGAAGAAGTCCGCCGCCTCGCCGCCCTGATCGCCGACAGCGATGCCCGGAACAAGGGAGCCTGACGATGCTGTGGCTCATCTTCGCGCTTCTGACCCTCGCCAGCCTCGCGATCCTGCTTGCTCCGTTCCTCAAGGGCGGGGCGAACGAAGCGCCGCCGCGCGTCGATTACGACATCGTCGTCTATCGCAACCAATTGGCCGAGATCGATCAGGAAATCGAGCGTGGCCTGCTGACCGAAGAGCAGGCCGAGGCCGCGCGCGCGGAAGTCTACCGCCGCATGCTGGCGGCCGAGGACGCCGAGCTCAAGATGCCCTTCAAGCTGCTGCACGGCGACAACCGCGCCGCACGGATCGCCGCGGTCGCAGTCATTGCCGTCGTTCTGCCGCTCGGCGCGGCGCTGCTGTACGGCGTGCTCGGTTCGCCGGAACTTCCAGGCAAGCCCTATGCCTGGCGGCAGACCCACGATCCGGATTTTGTGGTCGCCTCTACGGCGGACAAGCTGGCGGCGCTGCTGCAGGACAATCCGAGCGTCGGCGGCTACAAGCGCCTCGCCGAAATGTATTTCAACGCCCGCAATTACGCGCAGGCCGCGGTCGCCGACCGGCGCGCCGTCGAACTGGGCGCCAACGACGCGGTCACCTGGTCCGAGCTGGGCGAAGCCATCGTGATGACTTCCGACGGCGCGGTGGTGCCCGAAGCCATGATGGCCTTCACCAATTCGCTCGCCATCGATCCGCAGGGCGAGCGTTCGCGCTTCTACATCGGTTTGGCGGAGGCGCAGATCGGCAATCTGAAACAGGCGGTGGCGATCTGGCGCGATCTGGAAAAGACCAGCCCGCCCGACGCGCCCTGGCTCGGAATGCTGCGCGAGCACATCGACGCCTTCGCCAAGCAGGGCGGCTTCGACCCCGCCTCCGTGCCGCCGGGCCCGCCGTCCGCCAGCGCCTTGCAGGCCGCGAATAATGCGATGACCAAGGCCTTGCATCTGACGGCGCCCGCAGGTGCGCCGCTAGCCATTCCCGGCAACGCCGCGCCGCCGACCCCCGGCATCGGCCGCGACACGATGATTACCGCCATGGTGCAGCGCCTGGCGGACCGCCTGAAGACCGCGCCGGGCGATGTGGCGGGCTGGGAGCAGCTCGCGCGCTCCTACAATGTGATGGGCGAGCAGGACAAGGCGCGCGACGCCATCGCGCACGCAATCCGTCTCAAGCCGGACGACGCCGACGCGAAGATGATCCAGGCGGACATCGAGAAGGCCGCCGCCGCGAAGGCCCAATAGGGCCGAAGCTCTGCGCCGAATAGCCGGCTGCGGATGGGCTTGAGGGAATAACCCAAGCAAATCAACGGACAGACTATTCCATCAGGCTGTCGAGGCTCCGCGCTCGAGCCAAGTCTCAAATCGCCGCGCAGCCATTGCGATCCCAAGTTCGCCTCGGGATGCATATGCGAATTAGAATAATGAGTATAGAGTCGCGATTGATTTGGAGCATTGGGGGAACCCATGCGGTCCATCGGCCACGCGTATCGTCTCGCGCCCTGTCTTCTCACTTTCTTCTTGTTGATTGGCGCTAACGTCCTCTCGAGCGCGGCGTTCGCCCAAACGCCGCCTCCATCGCCCACTTCGGGACCCTTCCATTCGCCGTTCAACGGCAACAAGGATGCGGGGAGCGCGGAAGCAGATGCCTACCGAAACTTGATGGCGCTTCGCGGCAAGATGGCTGACTTGGAGCAGGTTCGTAAACAAGCGGAGGCCTGTGGCACGAAAGCTGACATCGATGCGGCGGAAGCCGCGTGGGAAAAGGCATACGAGACTTTCAGAAAGGCCATTTTCCAATACATCAGGGATTACAGCAACAATGTCTATCCGCCGGGACCGCCATTCGAAGGCAAGGATGCTGACGCCGTTTCGCATAAGTTTGTTGGCGATTTCTCCAAAGTCACGATCGCCGTCAACAGTTCCAGGAATTACGGTAAGTTCTCGCAATATGCATGCCCTATGGCTCCCGCCATCCCTGCGCCGCCAAATCCCGCGCCCAATCCGCCGCCTGCGGAATGCACGACCAAGACCCAGGCTGAAATCGACGCGGAGATTGCCAAGGCAAAAGACGCATTGCTGGATACCATGAAGTTCCTGCGAAAGGTCGAGGATGCAATTCTCAAGGACCAAAAAGACCTCAAAGCCCTGCAACCCAGGATGGGCGAGAGCTACAAGACCCAATTACGTGATCTGACGGCCAAGCTTGAGGACGACTTACACGCTCGAGATGTTCTTGAGAGAGAAAAGGCCGACGAAATCAAAAAGCTTGGAGCTCTCCAGGGGCAGAAGCCGTGTCCTGAAGGCCAAACCACTCCGCCACCACCGCCGGCGCCAAGTACACCGCCGGTCAAATCGGGCGACCCGTCGAATCCGAACGAACGTGAGGAAATCGGCGCCGGACCGCCGCCAAAGAAGGATCAGGGATTCTTCGGTGCGCTGCTCAGTCATGTCCATATCGACGTGGGCGTCGGGGTGGGCGGGCACCACGGCGATCACTCGGACAAGCCGTCCTCCACCAAGGCGCCGTCGGATGATGACACGCCTGCGCCGCACGACTGAAGGATTTGCTCCGTTGGCCAAAAGCGAGAGCAGCGGAGCAAGCGTCGAGCGCTTTGGGAACTAGCGCTTAGGGCGCTTACTCCAGGTCCACCTCATTAAAGATGGTCATGGGACGTCACCTGCGCCAGTATTGGCGGTGGCGTTTGCGCCGTAATACCGTGGAAGTTGGCTGGGGTTCTTGAATGCAGTTTGAACCGAACGATTCAAGGATATCCTCAAACTTGAGGCGGTCTTGATGAACTTGCCCTAGGCGGCGTGAGCAGCCGCGTGGTCACGCCACATCAAAGGGTTGCGCCCAATGGTGGGCCGATCTGAGTAGATTCCGAATCTTCTCGGCTGAAGCAAGCGGTGACAATGTCCCGCAGGTATTGGCATGCCGCGTTCGTAGGCCCAGACCCTCGGTTCTTCCGGCAGGGAGTTTTTGCTTCTTTTGGGAGTTGTCGTTGACCCATACCATTCGCTTCCGGCGCCCTGAACTGCCTTACGGGGTTTCCAAGATGTTTGTTCCGCCCGAAGCGAATGCAGCGGCGCAAATCCGCCACTTGGAAGGCCTCGGCTATACGATCGTCGACGTGACGCCGCCGCTGGGCGGTTACGGGCCATCGCAGAATCAGGCTCCCGCGAACTCCTGAACGGTGCGCCGCCGGCGAAGCAGCGGCGCTGAGTAGATTCCGACCCTCCCTGACGGCAATAGGCGGTGACACTGTGCGCTCGCGTGATGGCCGGACGGATTAGGACGGTCTGTGTCACGAAACATCTTCGGCGCGAGGCGGAAACAGCACGCCGATGTCCCGCGCCTTCACAGCAGAGAAAAGGAAACACAACCATGCAGTCCGTTAAGACCCTCGCCCTTTCGGGCGCCTCATCGCTTTGCTTTGCGCTGGCCCTGTCGATCGCGGGACCTGCCGCGGCCTCACAGGCGGATTCCACTCCCGTTGAGCAGACGCAGACGCAGCAGCTCAATCAGAACATCACCAATGCCAACACCGCCGCCGACGCGCAGAGCAGCCAGAACAATGCCCAATATCAGGCGCAGCAGGACAGCTACCAGCAGCAACTGAGCGTATATAAGGCGCGCCAGATGAACTATGTGGAGCGTGCCGCGAACTATGAGGCGGCGCGCGATCGCTATATTGCCGGCCACGCGCGGTACCATCGGGCTGTCTGGCCCGCACGTTACGACCAACGTCTCATCGTCGACACACGCGATTTGTTGGGCGCGAACGTCGACACGTCGAACGGCCGTACGGTCGGCCACGTGGTGGAAATCGCGCTGGCATCCGGTCGCGTCGACGCGCTGCGCGTCACGCTCGATCTCAACAGAGGTGATGTCTGGATCGAATCCACCGATCTGCGGTTCGATGCCGACAACGACGTGGTCATGACCAACCTGGATCGCCAGGACCTGTACGAGATGACCCACGAAACCTACTGAACCAAGAACTGCCCCGCCGCGCTCTGAAAGCAACCTGCCGGCGGGGCAGCTTTGGAATTCGAGATGCCGCGGGCCGTGCGCCGGGAATGGGTTCGCACGGCCCGCCGCCGGAATATGCACGATGGAGGGTAAAATGCTCTTGGACGTTTCCCCAGACGTCGTTCGCGTTGGTTCCGGCAGGTTCCCGTTCAAAGGCGTTCGCTTGCCCTGGGCGGAGGGCGTGGCCCTTATGATCGCGTTGATCATCGCCGCCGCCGCTGCCTATGTCTGGATTCTCGGGATCATCGGCCTGTCGGGAATACCGCACGTTAAGTTCGATGACGCCATGATCGTCTGGCTGACCGAGGCGGAGTTGGTGCTGGTGCTGCCGATTTGGCTGCTGCTGCGCGCCATAGACGTCATCCTGAGAATGAGAACCGGCCGTCGCGCGTGAACGACACCAGTGAGCGCGCCGACAGGCGCCCCCCGAAAAGGACCAAAATGCAAGACGCTTTGGCAGAAAGCCATGATACGGCCGGTGACGGCGGGGCGCCGAGGTTCCTGGCGCGCAAGGGCGTCATGTTGCGTGAATATCATGTGATGGCGCTTTGGCGCGACGGTCGCCGCGAGAAAATCGGCCGGTTTCCCTGCAAGACGGACGCCGCCAGTTGGATCGTGCAGAAGTCGGCGGAATGGCTTGCTCAATATTTTGCGCGTGCGGACGACTCTGACCTCGCGGTCCGCCCCACGGACAGCGGCGCATTGCCATTAATAGCATAACAAAAGGTTCTTACGCGGCGGAACTGAGTACTTTCCGAAGCTGTCGTGCAGGATCATTGCCCGATAGCGTTGCAACGAGTGAGCGCTTTGGGCGCTTTCCCTATCCGGCGCTATTTCCCTTCGGAACCTCGCGCGGGCATCTCTCAAAGGACAAGGTAATGATGAACAAGATGAGCCTGTTGCTCGCGACTACGGCCATCGTGCTGGGCGCCGGAGCGGCGAATGCCGACCCTTACGACCATAATCAGCAGAACAATGACCAGTACAGGTCCGCTCCGCAGGCCACCAGCGATCAGATCCAGCCTGCATACGGAAACGGCTATAATTACGGCTACGACGACGGCTATGCCCGTCGCGAGCGCAACGACCAGTACCGGACCGACCCATATCGTCATGAGACGCGTTATGATCGCGGTGCCTACTATTACGGCAGCGATTGCAACGACAACAACGGCGCGGGCACGGTGCTGGGCGCCATCGCGGGCGGCCTGATCGGCAGCGCGGCAAGCCATGGCAACGGCGGCGCGGTGGTCGGCGGCGTCATCCTCGGCGGACTTGCCGGCAATTCGATCTCCAGCGGCATGAACTGCGGCGACCGTCGCTTTGCCATGAGTACTTATGGCGAGGGATTCGATGGCCGCATCGGTCACCGTTACAGCTGGCGCAACGACAGCGACAGCAGCTACGGCAACTTCACCCCCGTCCGTGAATTTTCACGCGACGGCAACACCTGCCGCGACTACAGGGAATCTGGTTACAGCAACAACCGCTCATACAACCGCAGCGGCACAGCCTGCCGTCATAACGACGGCAATTGGTACCTCGAATAGGCAACGCTCAGGCCCGCTCCAGAAGAACATGGGCCTGTGATCGTCAACTCACCGTACGGGTCATTGTGACCCGTATGGCGTTTCCACAGCAAAAGGAGTTCTTTCGATGAACAAGACATTCGGTTTGATGATGAGTGCCGCGGTGATCGGGGCGTTCGCGCTTGCGTCTTCGGCACAAGCTGCCGAACACGGCGTGAAGGTCGGTACCTTGACCTGCGGCGTTGCCAGCGGTTGGGGATTCATCTTCGGATCCACCAAAGACCTGCACTGCGTTTTCCGCCAGAACGATAGGCATGCCGTGCATTACTCGGGCTCGATTGCCAAATACGGTGTGGACATCGGCTACACCGAAGGCGGCGTCCTGGTCTGGGAAGTGGTCGCGCCAACGTCGGACGTGCGTCCCGGCGCTCTTGACGGCGATTATGTGGGCGTCAGCGCGGGCGCCACGGCCGGCGTCGGCGTAGGCGCCAGCGTGCTCGTCGGCGGATTCGACAAGTCGTTTTCGCTTCAGCCCTTGAGCGTGTCCGGCAACGAAGGCCTGAACGTCGCGGCCGGCATCGGCTCGATCAGTCTGAAATACACGCCTTGAAAATGAACCCGCGCGGGCGATTTCATCGTCCGCGCGGGCTTCACCTGGACGCAACACTTAGGAGATCGTCATGCCAGTCGAAACATTGCTTATTTGGCTCTCGGTCGGTGCGGTCGCGGGCTGGTTGGCCGGCGCCATCGTCAAAGGCGGAGGGTTCGGCCTCTTTGGAGATATCGTCGTCGGCATCGTCGGGGCGTTCGTCGGCGGCTGGATGTTGCCGAGGCTTGGCGTTCAACTTGGTGTCGGTCTTGTCAGCATCATTGCCAGCGCCACAATCGGCGCCGTCGTTCTGCTGCTCGTCTTGAGGCTGATAAGACGGCTTTGATCCTGGTCGACAGCTCTTCCTCGATCGTCCGGGCAGCCACGCTCTAATTACGACCATTTCGAGCCGCGATAGATTGGGCGCGGCCGAATGCTTGCTCATGCGCCCATGCCCTCAGCCACATTCCCCCAGCAAGACGGCGCTTGGTGCGAGAGAGACGCTTGCCCAGCCTCGCAAACGGTCCGACACTGACGCGGCCGCGATCTCCGGCTCGTCCTGCTTATGCCGCCCCATTCCAAGGACCGATAGCGAATGACAACTGTACCGGAACTTGCGGCCGTGGGCGGCCCCGCCCCCGCGACAGCCGAACTTGCTCCCGAAGAAATCTGGCAGGAACCGCTAAGCCGCCTTCTCGCGCGCCTGGCGACGACGCCCGCCGGCCTTGGCAGCGCGCAGGTGCAGTCGCGGCTCGCGACTTATGGACCCAACGACGCCGCCACCGTCAAGCGTTCGCCGCTGTGGCTGCAGTTCCTCGCCCGCTTTCGCAGTCCGCTGGTCATCATCCTGCTGGTGGCGAGCGGCTTGTCCGCTGTCACCGGCGATGTCGCGAGCTTCTTGATCGTCGTGACCATCGTCACGGCCAGCATCACGCTCGATTTCGTTCAGGAGGTCCGCGCCCAGAATGCCGTGGAAGCGCTGCGCCGGTCGGTGGCGGTGCAGGCGACGGTGCGGCGCGACGGCAACCCCGTCTCGCTGCCGATCGACCAACTGGTTCCGGGCGACATTGTCGAGTTGATCGCAGGCGATCTCGTGCCCGCGGATTCCCGGTTGCTCGAAAGCCGCGACCTGTTCGTCAACCAGGCTCTGCTCACCGGCGAGCCATACCCCGCCGAGAAGCTGTCCGGCGACGCGGCCACGGGCGCCGAGAATCCCGCCGGAGCGTCAAACGCCGTCTTTGCCGGCACTTCCGTGATCAGCGGTACGGCGACCATCGTCATCTGCCGAACAGGCAGCAAGACAGCGCTCGGCAATCTCGCGACGAGCCTGGCGGAAAAGCCGCCGGCCACCGCCTTTGCAACCGGCATCCACCGTTTCGGCATGCTGATCATGCGCTTCACCATCTTGATGGTGTTGTTCGTCCTGGCGGTGAACATCTTCTTCCATCGGCCGCTGCTGGAATCGCTGATGTTCGCGCTGGCGCTCGCCGTCGGGCTGACGCCCGAGCTGCTGCCGATGATCGTGACGGTAACGCTGGCCCGCGCGGCGACGGCTCTGGCCAAGCGAAAGGTGATCGTGAAACGCCTCTCAGCCATCCACGACCTCGGCGCCATGAACGTGCTGTGCACCGACAAAACCGGCACGCTGACGGAAGCCACCATCAAGCTGGTGCGCGCGATCGACGGTCGCGGCGCCGAAAGCGCCCGCGCTTATGCTTATGCCTATGTCAACAGCCAGTTCGAAAGCGGCATGAAGAGCCCGCTCGACGATGCGATCCTCGCCGCCCACCCGTTCGACATGAAGGACTGGAAAAAGATCGACGAAGTGCCGTTCGATTTCGAGCGGCGGCGCGTTTCGGTTCTGGTCGAACACGAGGCCAAGCGCCGTCTGATCGTCAAGGGAGCGCCCGAGGATCTGTTGCATCTGTCTGGGCGATACGAGGACACGAACGGGGCGGAGCAGTCGCTCGACGCCGAGTCGCGAAAGGCGTTCGAGGCCACGCTTGACGGGCTCGGCGCGCAGGGATTCCGCGCGCTCGGCATAGCGACTTGTTCGGAAAACGAGAGCCAAACGACCGCCGCGATCACCGATGAGGCCGATCTTGTTTTCTCCGGCTTCGCTGTCTTCCTCGATCCTCCGAAGGCCAGCGCCGGAGCGACCATCCAGGCGATGGCGGCTGCGGGCATTTCCGTGAAAGTGCTGACCGGGGATAACGAACTTGTAAGTCGCCACGTCTTCACCGAGATCGGTGTGCCGGTCACGGGCGTGCTCACAGGCGACGCGCTGACCCAACTTTCCGACGAGGCGTTGTTGGCGCAGGTGTCGCAGGTGAACCTGTTTTGCCGCGTCAACCCGCAGCAGAAGCATCGGATTCTCCTGACGCTGAAACGGCTCGGCTATGTCGTCGGCTTTTTGGGCGACGGCATCAACGACGCTCCGGCGCTGCACGCCGCGGATGTCGGGATTTCGGTCGACGGCGCAGCCGATGTGGCGCGCGCGGCGGCCGATCTGATCCTGCTCGAGCACGATCTATCGGTGGTGCACGACGCCGTGCTCGACGGGCGCGGCGCGGTCCAGAACGTGTCCAAGTACGTCCTGATGGGCTCAAGCTCGAACTTCGGCAATATGTTCAGCATGGCGGGCGCGGCGCTGTTCCTGCCGTTCCTGCCGATGCTGCCGATTCAGATCCTGCTGAATAACCTGCTTTACGATGTTTCGGAGATTGCGATCCCGTTCGACGACGTCGATCCGGAGGCTACGGCCAAACCGGTGAAGTGGGACGTCAAGCTGATCGAGCGGTTCATGCTGGTGTTCGGGCCGGTCAGTTCCGTCTTCGATTTTCTGACGTTCTACGCTCTGCTGTATTTCTTCGGCGCGGGCGCGGCGCTGTTTCAAACCGGCTGGTTCGTCGAGTCGATCACGACCCAGGTGCTAGTGGTCTTCGCCATCCGCACGCGGCGGCAATTCTTCCGCAGCAAGCCGCACAGATTCCTCATCGCCATGGCGCTGGGGGCCGTCGCGGTTGCGATTGCGCTTCCTCTCCTGCCGATGGGCCGGTGGTTGGGCTTCGTGCCGCCGCCGCCGCTGTTCTTCGTTTACCTGATCGGCGCGACGGCGGCGTATCTGGCGCTCGTCGAAGTGGTGAAAGGCTTCTTCTACCGCTTCATGGCCGCGCGCTGATCGGCCGTCAATGCGAGCGCGGATAACGCCGTGCGGAGGCGGCTCGCGCGGTTTTCTGTTTCAGGGAATCCTTGATCATTCCGATTGCGTCTTGGGCCTTGCCTTCGACTTGATCGATCTCGCCGTCGGCCTGGAGTTTGGAATCGCCGATGGCCTTGCCAGCCGCCATTTTGATCGAGCCCTTGATCCGTTTGCCAAGTCCGATGATGCGTTGTTTGTTCATGGTCTGATACTCCAGAATTCGAAAGGCCCGCCTGCGGCGAGAGCGACGGCCGAGCGGCGTCGAAATCCGCGATCATACGCATCGCGTTTCCGGCGCCGCCCTCACCCCAGCGTCTCGTTTGCCAACTCACCTCTAAGTGGCGCTGTTTGCGCCAAAGGTATGAAGGCTCGCGCTAGAATGTCATCCGCACAAATTGCACGCTATGCCGACTCAGCGCCGCTGCCAGCCGTTGTCGCTGTCGCGGTCGTGGTTCCAGTCGTGATAGTTGTTGCCATTTTGGCCACGATAGGTCCGATAATCGTTATGGTGGCGCCAATGATGCCAACGATGGTCATTGTCCCAATAGCCATCGCGATATCCGAAGGCCACGTCGCCGAAACCTACGGAAATGATGGAGTTGGAACGGTGGCCGTAATTGTCATAGCCATAGTTGTTGCCGAGGCTGACGGAAATTCCTGCGGCGCTGGCGGGGGTGGAGATCGCGAGTGACGTGCCGGCCAGAGCCAGCGCAATCGCGGCGCTTGTTAAGAACGTACGCATGTGTAGGTCCTTCCTTAGCTGCCGCAAGCCACGCAGGCGCGCTGTACGGCGGCGGTTCGGTGGGATTGTCCGATCCCCCAAAGAAGGGGACCATTCTTTCGGCAGAGTTCTTTTGCCTGGGAATGTTGGATCGGCTGCATCCTAGTACGCGGCGTTGCAGCGGGGGCAGCCTCGGAAACTACTCAGGCCCGCGCCACACTATTCAGCGTGCCGCGGCGAACGGATATCCGGGCTGGGCGGCCGTCTTATCGGGGCTGCTCGAAGCAGCGGCAAGCGCCAGCCGTGCCAACGCCGGAAGAGACTTCGAGCCCGTCTTGTGCATGATCGCGGCGCGATGGTTCTCGACGGTGCGCTGGCTGATGCCGAGATCCGCGGCGATATTCTTGCTCGGGTTGCCGGCCAGGACCATATCCATGATCTTGCGCTGTTGCGGCGTGAGTTTCTCGATGAGCTTCGCTGCGGCCGCCTGCCAGGCGGATAGTTTCGTCGCGTCCTTCGAATGTTCTAGAGCGCGCGCGACGCTGGCGAGCAGGTCGCCGCTGCTGATCGGTTTTTCGAGGAAGTCCGCCGCGCCCGCCTTCATGGCGTCAACTGCAATATGCACGTCGCTGTTGCCGGTAATCATGATAGCCGGCAGCCGATGACCCGCAGCATGGAGCCGCCGCAGCAATTCGAGCCCGCTCATGCCGGGAAGGTAGGCATCGATCAAGAGGCATTCGTCACGGCCGGGGCGATAGGCCGCAAGAAATGCTTCGCACGACGCATAGCCCTCGACGGTGTGGCCCTCCGCCTCGAGTGTGCTGCGGATCCCCTCGCGAATTTCACCGTCGTCGTCGACAACGAAAACGACCGACGTGCCCAGACCGTTGCCCGCTTCGGCAGGCCGCGGAGCATGCACCTGCACGACGGGTTGCGACTTTTTTGGGAGGAGCCGCTCGATGATTTGCGTCAGTTCCTTCGGCTTCATCGGTTTGTTGAGCTGTAGGCAATTCTGACTTGCGACGCGGCGCATGGTGCCCGTCGTGATGTCGCCGGTCAGAACGATGGTTGGGAGATCGCCCTGAAGCTTCTCGCGCAGCTTCGCGGCGACCTCCAGTCCATCCATGCCGTTTGGCAGATTGTAGTCCACAATAATGAGCTCGGGACGGATGGTCCCTCGTGCGACCAACGCCAGCGCGGCAACGCCGTCTTGCGCCGCCGCCACGCGGTGTCCTTCGTTCCGGAGCAGGATTTCGAGGAGTTCGCGCACTTCTGGATCGTCCTCGACAACCAGAATGGCGCCCGTGCCGTGCCCGTTTTCGGCGATCGCCGCATCCGTGAGGACGCGGCCCTTCACGGGCGCCGCCGCCTTTTCGCCCAGCGCGAGCTTGACCTCGATGGTGAACACCGAGCCTTTGCGCTGACGCGAACGAACGAGCACCCGATGGCCGAGCATGTTCCCCAGGCGCTGCACGATCGACAGTCCGAGACCAAGGCCGCGGCTGCGTTCGCGCGCAGCATTGTCGAGCTGATGATAGTCATCGAAGATCGCAGCAAGTTCCTCGGCCGGGATTCCCACTCCGGTGTCGCCGACCGTGATCAAAAGCATTCCGTCGCGCCGGCGACAGCCCAGCAGCACCTTGCCGTGCTCGGTATATTTCAGCGCGTTCGAAAGCAGGTTGCGGATCATCTGCTCGAGAAGCCGCGGATCGCTGTGGATCAAAAGGCCACATCGAACCACGCGCAAGTCGAGCCCTTGGGATTGCGCTTGAAAGACGAACTCGTCCCTCAGCCGGACCAGCAGATCGTTGATCGGGAATTCGGCCGTTTCGATACGAACGGTGCCGGCCTCGATCTGATTCAAATCGAGCAGCGTGTTCAACATGCCTGAAATGGCGCCCAACGTCTGGTCCAGCCTTGCGACCAGTTTCTGTGCACCATCTCCCTCGACCATGTTCGCCAACAGCCCCTGGAGCAGGGCGAGCGTTTGCAGTGGCTGGCGCAGGTCGTGGCTCGCGGCGGCGAGAAAGCGCGATTTTGCGACATTGGCCAGCTCCGCGTGCTGCTTGGCCTCTTCCAGCGCCTTCAAAGTGCGCTTGCGCTCGGTGATGTCGGTGAAGGTAATGACCACACCCTCCGCGGCATCGTCATGGGTGCGATAGGGCAGTATCCGGCGATTGAACCAGACGCCGCCCAAGGCTTCGACCTCTCGCTCGATCGGCGCGAGATTATGCAGCACGACGCGGGCATCGGCCGGAAGATCTCGGTCCGCGGACAGCGAGTTGAGGTCGGCAAGCGGCCGTCCGATGTCGGTCGGTATGATGTTGAAGAGCAATCTGGTGGCCGGCGTGAAGAAGCGGATGTTGAAGTGCGTGTCGAGGAACAGCGTCGCGACATTCGTGCTGTAGAGGATATTTTGCAGATCGTCGGATGTCTCGCGCTGCTGCTCCAGAGTTTCTTGAAGCTGGGTGTTGAGGGCGGTAAGCTCCTCGTTGAGCGACTGCAGTTCCTCCTTGGAGGTCAGCAGCTCTTCATTCGTGGATTGGAATTCCTCGTTGACCGACAGTGCTTCTTCGTTGATGGCTTTCTGCTCTTCGCTGGAAATTTCGAGATTTCGGATGGCGTCCCTGAGTTCCGATCTCGCGGCTTCGAGTTCATGCTTAAGTTCGGCGATCCTCGCAGCATCCGCCGGAGCAGGCGGGCCGCTCGGCTTGTGCTCCTGCTTCGGCTCGTCGACAAAGCAAATCAGGAAGAGCTCTTCGCCCTCGCCATCAACCGGTTCCACGGCGATGGCGAACGATTCCGACTTGCCGTCGTAGTTGGTCTTCCCGCCGGCAACGGTAACTTGCGTCCTCTCCTGACCGGCCCGCTGGACTGCCGTGCGCAGCTTGCCCCGCATGCCCTCGCTCACCATGGCAAGCAAATCGTGGGTCGGTTGCCCGGGCGGCACGCGCAGGTAGCGGTCCGTCGGTCCCAAGGAATAGAGGCATTCGTGCTTGGAATTTATCAGCACCGCCGCGGGCGCATAGGCATCCATCACCAATCGCTGACAGAGATCGGCGAAAGTGACTTGGCGCGCGGCCGCCTTGCCTTGCCCAGCAGCGTTGAAGGTCCGCACGCCGCCGCTCTTCGAAAGATCGAGAGCGTCCGGCCGGGCGAGGCCGGTACGCCGATAGAGCCGCTCCGTTTTCGCGCACACCTCGAAACGGCCGTCGGCATTGCCGATCGTCTCCGAGTTACCAAGAAGAAGGAGGCCGCCCGCGCACAGCGCAAAATGGAAGACCGCGATCGCCCGCGCCTGCGCCTCGGGCCGCAGATAGATCAGCAGATTCCGGCACGAAATCACGTCGAGGCGCGAGAAGGGCGGATCGGCCAACACATCCTGCACCGTGAAGACCACCGCCGCGCGCAGTTCGGGCGACACTCTGTAGCCGTGCTTCTCCTTCTTGAAGAAGCGGGCGAGCCGCACCTGCGACACGTCTGCCTCGATCGTTTCTGGATAGAGACCTTCGCGGGCGCTTTCCACCGCTTCCGGATCGACATCGGAGGCGAAAATCTGCAGTGCGACGGTCGACCCCGCCGCCGCGATCTGCTCGCGAAAGAGCATGGCGAGGGAATAGGCCTCCTCGCCGGTGCTGCACCCGGCAATCCAGATGCGAAGAGGGCGCTCAAGGGGGTGGTTGCTGATCAGTTCGGGAACAACCTTCCGCGCCAGGAGGTCGAACACCGCCGGATCGCGGAAGAAGCTCGTGACATTGATCAGCAGGTCCTTTGCGAGGAGGTCGAGCTCGTTTGCGTCGCTACGCAGAACTTCGAGGTAGCGGCCTATTTCGTCGGACCCGATTGCGGTCAGGCCCATGCGCCGTTCGATCCGGCGCTCCAGCGTGCCCCGTTTGTAAAGCGTGAAATCGTGGTTCGTCTTCGTGCGCAATAGTTCAACGATTTCCGGCAGCCGATCCTGTGCGCTGTCCTTTGACGCCCGCTTGCTATCCGGCTTTACGAGGGGCGCGCCGTGCGCAAACTTGACGATCGCATCGGGCATCTTTGCCACGGGCAGCACCAGATCCACCGCGCCCGTTGCCATCGCACTGCGCGGCATGCCGTCGAACCCGGCTTCGTCGGGATCCTGGACGATGACGAGGCCGCCTTTTTCCTTCACGATTTTCAGTCCAAGACTGCCATCGGTACCTGTTCCCGAAAGCACCACGCAGATGGCGCGCGCACCGCGCTCCTTCGCCAGAGACTGCAAAAGGAAATCGAACGGCAGGCGCGCGCCGTGACGCGCTTGAGGCTGCGAGAGATGGAGAGTTCCGCCCCCGACAGAGAGATATCTTCCGGGCGGAATCACATAGACGTGGTTGCGCTCGATTCGCATTCCCTCGGTTGCCTGTCGTACGGCCATCGCTGTGTGGTTGGTCAGCAGATCGACCATCAAGCTTTCGTGAGTCGGGTCGAGATGCTGGACGAGGATGAAGGCCATGCCGTTGCCGGCGGGCAGCGCGCCGACCAACTTCCTGCTGGCTTCAAGGCCGCCCGCCGAAGCGCCTATCCCGACAATCGGAAAGCCGGAAGACGTGCGAGTAGGGTCGCGCGATGGCGCTGAACGATGGCTCGATCGCACTTGGGCCGGCTTGGCCCGCTTCGCGTGTTTTTTTGCCATAGTGCGATTGTGCTCAAAAATTTGCTTCCAAGGGGGAAGCGTCGCTCGATTCTATCACAACAATACCGCCTCTGAAGTGCAGGAATGCCGATATGAGTAGATTCCGAATCTGCTTCTCGCGGCCTCTCGCGCCGCTATCGTCCCATCCGACAAGCCCTTGAAAGGGGCGACTAATCTGTATGTGCGCCATAGTTTAAGGCGCGCGCGGCCGCGCGGATCGGCGCCCACCTTTGCGGAAATCAGAGAATCAACCAAATAGGCCGCGCCGTCCAAGAAATTCCATATGCAGTCGGTTGAACTTCTGAACACACGCCGCGCCCCGGCGCTCGATTCGCAAGCCCAGGTGAAACAAGCGCCCGTTCTCTGAGTAGATTCCGAGGCTGCGCTGCATTTCACCTGTCAGATACGGTTAAGCCATAAACGGAACGCAGTCATCCGGTTTCGGTCGGCGCGTGCCGCAAGGTCTCTCCCCAAGGTGGATGCAAGCGGCCTTCGCAAGGGGACTTGCAGAGTTCTCACAACAGGAACGCAAAATGATGAACATCCGAGGATTTCTCCTGGCGACGACGCTCGCCACGGCAGCGCTCATGACGGTCGGCGTGACCGCTCCTACTTACGCGGCCAGCGAAGTCGATCTCAACAACGACTCCAACCAGGCACTGCAGACGCTGTACAAGTTGCATCCGTTCGCGGAGCGGCTCTCGCATGATGCCAAGGCCATTCTCATTTTCCCGAACGTCGTCAAAGCCGGCCTGGTGTTCGGCGGCGCGTACGGCGAAGGCGAGCTGCAACAGGGATCGAAGATCGACGGTTACTACAATTCCGTGACCGCATCCTGGGGCCTCCAGGCGGGCGCACAGTCGTATTCATACGTCGTGTTCCTGATGAACAGCAAGGCGCTGCGCTACATCCACCAGTCACATGGCTGGGAAATCGGCGTGGGACCGACGGTTGTCGTCGTGGACGAAGGCGTTGCCAAGAACCTGTCGACTTCGACGCTGAAGGATGATGCCTACGCGTTCATCTTCAGTCAGCAGGGCCTGATGGCCGGCGTCAGCCTCGAGGGCACGAAGATCTCCAGAATCAAGCACTGAACGACTATGCGATGAATTTTGACGGCCCCATCCGCGTGGGATGGCGGCCGTCAAATTCATTGCGATGGGTAGTGAGTTCGCGTTGTCTGGTTGAGGAACAATTCAGCGCCACGAGCGCAACTTCTCCGCCAGCGGAAGTCTGTCATGAAATTGAAATCTGTTTTACTCGGTGCGCTGGTAGCGGCAGTGAGCATCGGCGGCGCGCACGCCGCGAGCGAGACCGAGAGAGGCGCGTTCAGCATCCTGTTCGAAAACGACATCTTCGATAATACCGATCACGACTATACCAACGGCGTCGAGCTTTCCTACACGACGTCGCCGCAAGACACGCCAAACTGGGCGATCCGCACGGCCAATTGGTTGCCCTTCTTCTCGGAAAACACCAATGTGCGCACGCGCTATGCGATCGGCCAGAGCATCTACACGCCGACCGACCTGAGCTTGGCGAATCCGCCGCCGACGGCCCGCCCCTATGCGGGGTTTCTGTATGGCGCGTTCGGACTTGTCGGCGACACCGGCAGGCATCTGGATCAGCTGCAGATCACGCTCGGCATGATCGGGCCGGATTCCTTTGCCGACAAGACGCAGACCTGGGTGCACGCCATCATCAAAGGCGATAAGCCGATGGGCTGGGCCACGCAGCTGCGCAACGAGCCGGGTCTCATCATCCAGTATGACCGCAGCATCAAGCTCATTCCGCCCAAATCCATTCTGGGCCTGATTTTCGATGCCGAGCCGCATTACGGCATGGCGGTTGGCAACGTCTATGACTATGCCAATGCCGGATTGATGGCGCGCCTGGGCTTCAATCTGCCCGGCGACTACGGTCCGATGCGGATCGAGCCCAGCCTGCCCGGTTCGAATTTCTTCGAGCCAACCGGCGGGTTCGGCGCCTATGTCTTTGGTGGAGTCGAAGGCCGGGCAATTGCACGCAATCTGTTCCTCGACGGCAATACGTTCGTGGCAAGCCGCAGCGTGCGGAAAATGAACCTGGTCGACGACATGATCTTCGGCGCGGCGATCACCTTCAATCGGCTGCGGATTGCCTACACCCACGACATCCGCAGCCGCGAATACAAGACGCAGAGCGCGCCCGCCCGCTTCGGCGCCGTCGATCTGTCGTTCCGGTTCTGACCGGCGGCGCGTAAGTAGATTCCGAGGCTGCACCGCCGGAGCATCGGCAGCTAGGGTTAACGAGCTGGTGGAACGGAATCCAGACTTCTGTCCGAATGGCCAGAGGAACAGCACTTCGAGAATTCCAGCAAAAATCGAGCGCTGAACAAAAACACGAAGGCTTCGGCCTCGTCTACGCAAACCGCATTGCTGGAGGAGTTTCTTATGAAAAGGCTATTCATCTGCGCTACCGCGCTGGGGCTGTTCATGGCCATGCCGGCCATGTCGGCGCCGAACGACAATCATAATGGCGACAAGCACGACACAGTAAGGTCGGACGCCAACGCTCATGCGGCGAGCGGCAACGCGCAACAGAACGCGCCGGCCCGCACCACGATGGGCGCGGCCATCACCAGAACCGGCGGCACGACTCACAACACGCCGACGTTGGCCACGACGGGCCTGAAACTACATTCCACCTCCGTCGCCTCGCATCAAAACACGCTGGCCATTGCCACGACGGGCCCGGCCAATTCGAGAACCGGCAGCTCTAACTCTCGCAGAGCTATGTCCGGGAACGCGTTTTCGGCCAACAAACTGTCGAATACCGGTTCGGTCGGCAACACCGCGCACCGCAACGGTTTTGTACAGACCAATCCGGTCGCGGCGGCCGCGACGGTCAACACGCGCAGCACCAATGTCGTGCGGAGCAACTCTTCAGCAGTCGCCAATGCAACGACACGCAATCGCAGCATCGCTTCACTACGCATCAACGTGCAATCGTCTCACCAATTCCACGACGGCAACTATAGCCAGCCGGTGGGCTATCAAGTCCGCCATTGGGGTTATGGCGACCGTCTGCCGAACGCGTATTTCGCGCGTAATTATTGGATTGCCGATTTTCTGATGTTCGGCCTGTTCGCGCCGCCGGAAGGTCTGGTCTGGGTGCGCGTCGGTGACGATGCGTTGCTCATCGACGAGTACACCGGCGAAGTCGTGCAAGTCGACTACGGCGTGTTCTACTGAGTGCTTTTGGCTTGATGCAAAGCCCCGGGAGCAATTCCGGGGCTTTGTCATCACCCTCGGATATTCTGGTTCACTTCTACCTTCGGTGAGGTCCCATGCGCAAACTTACGAATCTAGGCGTCGTTCTTGTCATCTTGGGGGTCGCCATCTTGCTGATAGGCCATTTCAGCTATACCGACAACAAGCCCGTGCTGGATGTTGGTCCGATACACGTCGCCACGCATGAACAGCACGACGTCTCGATTCCGACGATCGCCGGCATCATCGTGTTGCTTGCCGGCGTTGGGGTCATCGTGGTCGGCCGGAGAGCCGCTTGAGCGAAGACCACCCGCTAGCACCCAATCTGCTGTCGCGCCGATTCGCCCTGATCGCCGGTAGTGTCGCCCGCGTGACGGGCCATCCGCTCACCTTCATGCTATCCTTCAGCGTCATCGCCCTGTGGGCGATTTCATCGATCTTCTTTCATTTTAGCGATGCCTGGCAGTCTCCGATCAACACCGTCACGACGATCGTCACCTTCCTGATGGTGTTCCTGATCCAGAGCACGCAGAACCGCGACGCCGTGGCCGTCCAAGCCAAGCTCGACGAACTTATCCGTGCGCTTGAGCCCGCCAAGAACAAATTCATCGGCATGGAAAAACGGACGATCGAGGAAGTGCATGAATTGCGTCAGGAGACGGTTGAGGAAGTGAAATTGCTGGAAGAGCTGGTTGTGGAAGTGAAGGGCGAGCGCGACGAGCTCGAACGGGCTCAGACACCTGTCGTAATGCCGGCGCTTTAGCGCGCCTTGTGTGCGGCCGAACGGTCCGCCGGGCCGTCCGGTGCCATCGAAAATGAAAAGCCGCCGGCTCGCGGGGGCTGATGCGGGTCGGCGGCTTAATATGGCCCGCTCCGCGCGCGTCGGGGGGGACGTCGTACAGAGCTTTGGTCGCCAATTTGAATGAGGGATCACCAAATTGGTCTACTGGCCAACATCTTTACCATAGGCCAGGACCGTTCTTAGGGGCAGGCTCGGAATCTACTCATATGGCGGCTGCAATGTTCGTGCGGGCGATCCTGGCGAAAGCTCGATGAGTACATTCCGAGCCTGACACGCTGCGCACCACTCGGACTATGAATCTCGCCTGCAGCTCCGGTTCCAAGCGGGTTGCACCAGGAGGACCTTGAAGTGAGCACGATCTATGCCTCTCGCCACTTTGCCGAAAAAAATGCCGATGTGGTCTACGACGTCAATGCGTGCATCAGATCCTGGGGTAAGCGCGGGATTCTGTCGGGAGCTCTCTTCGGCTTCGCTTTTGGCGCGTTACTCGTCATGATCTCCCCCCTCACCACGAGCGTGCTGACATTCGGAACCATCGGCACCTTGATTGTCGGCGCCGTCGAATGTGCGGTCATTGCCGGCGGCTTCGGCATGTTCGCCGCGGCGCTCTTCGGCCATGGCGTTTCTCACGATGACGCAGCGGGATTGGAGCCCGCTCTCGTGGCAGGCCGCTTGCTTGGCGACCTCAACTGGCGGGAAGAGGGTACTCCGCTGTCCGCGTGGCCGGACCGGTGGGCGTATCCCGGCTCGTCGGCCTCCGGCCCGAGCCTCATTGCTTCGCCGCCGGGCGCATGAACGCCGATGGACGCCGCAGAGCTGCATCTGCGTAGTTTCCGAAGCTGGCGCCGAGGGGCAGCACCGGATAATCGTGGTGAATATCCAGGGAGAACCCCATGCCGCTCGTAACCCTTGTCGGAGTCCTGATCGTCGTCGGCGTACTGCTTTGGCTGGTCAACACCTACATCCCCATGGACGGGAAGATTAAGAGCATCCTCAACGCGGTCGTCGTAATTTGCGTTGTTGTTTGGCTTTTGAATGTGTTCGGGGTCCTCGACCACCTCTCGGCGATTCGCATCGGCAGAATGTCGTAGGGACTGAAGCCGGGGGTGGGACTCCCGGGCATTCTTGAAGAAGTAAAACCGTCTCTCCTTAACCGAGGAAACTGCCATGAAAAAACTGATCGCTTCGATTTTCGCGTTGGCGTTGATGGGCGCGACGGCTGGGAACGCCGGCGTCGGCGTTGGTATCCATATCGGCGGCGTCGGAGCAGGCGTACATGTCGCCGTCGGCCATCATTATCGTCATTATCATCGCGCACCCCATTGCGTCGCCTGGGGCTGGAGTCGCCATCATCACCATCACTATTGCGTCCGCTGGAGTCGATAAGTAGCACGACGGCGCCACTCCGACGTGCGGATCAGGTGGAGAGAGGGGCGGGCCAAAGTTCGCCGGCCGTCCTTCGCTGCTTCGCTTTTTGACCAGTGTGCTGGCGTGAGCCATCCGAAGCTCGCGAAGCGAGCGAAGGCTGGCTGGGGTTCTCGAATACAGTTCGAACCGGGCGGTTTGAGGATATAGTCGGATTTGGGCCGGATTTGAGCGGACTTATTTCGCTGCTTGAGTGCCAATGCTTAGAACAGCCTAAGTGATGTGTCGCGACTTCGACGGCGGCCGTCCCCGTCTAGGTCCTGTTGACAAACCGCAGCCAGATTTTGATTGACGCGAGCTGGACGAAGGCGAGGAAGCTGTCGGCGGTTTTGTCGTATCTGGTGGCGACACGGCGTGCATTCTTGAGCTTGTTGAA
>Ga0182027_10000432_pt1 | contig 72805 bp, 80 predicted proteins | sample 712E1DmetaG_FD_121300 | JGI IMG/M metagenome (GOLD analysis project Ga0182027, IMG submission 121300) | Permafrost microbial communities from Stordalen Mire, Sweden - 712E1D metaG (Illumina Assembly) | ecosystem: Environmental > Terrestrial > Soil > Wetlands > Permafrost | place: Sweden...
AGGGTCTGTTCGTGGAAGTCGGTTCCAATGACAAACACGTCGGCGGGCAGAGCATCGATGAGGAGCCTAGACTTCTCAATTGCGTAAGCGTCGCCGTCATTGTTTGTAAGCTCGCGCAGGATCTTTAGCGCGCTTCCATTGCCTGCGCCGATGTCAAGGACAGAATAGGTCATGTCCTCGCGGCCGTACTCGTCAAGCTCGCTACGGATGTCTTTCGCTACGACCTCGAGCATCTTCCGCGTGGTCGGATACCATTCGAAATCCTGGCCAGATAACTTCACAGACTCAAGTAGATCATTCATACCGCTATCCCCGCCTTGAGCTCGGCGATCATGATCTCATCAGCTACATCGCTGATTTGGCCATAGTCGGTAAGGTTATCGGCGTAGATGACATCAGAATCCATCGGTGGCCTCGGCGTGAACGCGTGGAGTGGACTTGGAAGGGACGAATTCGACGTGTTCGGCCACCACGTGGAGGGAGAAGACGCCGGTGGCGGCGGTAACATCGAGGTCCTGGGCAATGCGGCCAACCACGCGGATGGCGGAACCGGAGCTCAGGAGTTCGGTGCAGCGCATGGCGAGCTTGTGGTAGGCGATGACAGGGACGGCCTTGGCGGAGTCGCCCGCGGTGATGGAGAAGCGGCACTGGTCGAGATCGTCCGCGATAGAAGCGACGGGGTCGTCGAGGAGAGTCCCTTCGATGAGAATGGAATTAAGGTTGCGCATGAATGCCTCCTATGCGTTGGGCTTGATATAGAGCTCGGTGGACCCGAGTTCGGCGGTGACACCGGGGATAGCTTCGCCGTCGGTGAAGATGAGGCGCTTGAGCTCGGTGCGGGACACGTCCTTCTTCACGATCACGGCGGAAGGGTGTTGGGTCTCACAGTAGGAAATGGCAGCCTCGGCGTCATCGATAGAAAGGCGGTCCGGCATCTTCCTGAGTTGCGCTGTGCCCGAGGGTAGGAAGAGGGATCGCGAGCGATGCTGCTTGGAGATCTCGGACTCGGCAAAGGGACGGAGGAGCGAGCTGATGTAGACGATGGAGTCGTTGTCGGGGGTGCTAGCCTTGGTGAGCCAGGCATCGACGCGGGCGTGGAGTTCCGAGGCGAGAGCGGCGCGGCGATCGATGCGAGCCTGCGCGTCGAGAATGCGACCTACAGCCCAATCGGCCTTTGCGATCGAATCAATAACGAAAGTTGGGGCTGGAGGGGCAGAACCGGGCTCGGCAGAAACTGGAACAGGAGCGAAGAAGTCCGGATAGAGGATGTCGGATAGGGGAGGAAGATCGAGCGGCGAGCACTCAGGTGGAACGGATTCGAGAACTGGAGCAGTAGCAGCGGCCATAGGGACCTCCTTATTAGGAGTGTTGGAGATGAGGCCGAAATGTCGTCTGACGAACTGGTTTGGGGGAGGTAGACGAATAGCAGCCTATTGATATGAATAGAAAGTGGGGCTTTAAGGAGGAACTCAATAAATGCTAGTCGATAGACGAAATCAACACACCCCGATGCAGAGCTTCAGGGTGTGAACTCGCGTACGAATCAGGAAGAAGAAACCGGTAATTGCAAATTGGATCCCAAAGGATATTCGTAGTGGGAAACAGCTTCGATTAGTGTTTCAACCAATACTACCCATGGGAAAAGCTCTCCTCATGAGCATGGGTCTCGCCGTAGAGGAGCTTTGAAATATCATGGTTCTTGCCCATGATGCCCGCCGCATCGGCACGGCAATGCTTGCAATGCCTGAACACATCGAGGAAGACGCCAGCTTTCCGCCTCGCGGATTCGACTTGGGCGCAATCGGGGGCGGGTCTGTCGGCCATTCCCATTTGCGGGATGAGGGGTAGCACGTTCATCACGGAGGCACCAAGGCTGGCGGCTCGCTCCGCGATTTCGGCCATTTCCCCGTCGTTCAGTCCGGGGATGAGAACTGAGTTTATTTTGATGACCGCCTTGGTCCGCGCAGCGGCGGCGGAGATGCCCTTGAGTTGGGCCTGAATGAGGACTTCGGCCGCTTCGCGACCCAGCAGAATCTGGCCTCCGAGGACAACACGCGAGTTGATCTGTTCGAGTGTCTCCGGGCGAAAAGAGTTGACAGTGACTGTGATCGAATCGACGGGAACCTGGGCGATACGCTCGACTTTATCAGCAAGAAGAAGGCCGTTGGTGCTTAGGCAGGCAAGGAGATGGGGAAATCGCTCCTTGGCCAGTTCGAACGTCTCGAGCGCGCGATCGGTCACGAGGCTGTCGCCTGGTCCGGCTACTCCCACGACGGATATCTCAGGGCAAATAGCCAGCGCCTTCTCGAGGATGGCTAATGCTTCCATCGGCGAGAGCACTCGGGACGCGACGCCGGGCACATTGTCGCGCTCCTCCCCCGCGGGGCGGATGCCGCGAGCGCAAAAGAGGCAGCCAATATTGCATGCAGGGCTGACAGGGAGATGTATCCTACCGAATTTCAGGTGAGCCTCCCCGGAGAAGCAGGGGTGTCGTTCCAGGAATCTGGACGGCCCGCCTCCGCGCAGTCCACCCTTCTCGAGTATTTTGATTCCCTCTTGCATTCGGCCCTCCCAATTATTCCCGCTTACAGTATTCCCTTGCTGAAATAGCGATCGCCTCTATCGGGAAACACGACCGCTATCCTGCCGTTCCTCAATTTCAAGGCCAGTTTGAGCGCTCCTGCGACGGCCGCTCCGGATGAGCTGCCGACGATCAAGCCTTCCCGCCTAGCGAGAAGCTTGATGCCCTCCAGGGCCTCGCCGTCGCTCACTTTGACGACTTCGTCGACGAGGGACATGTCCATGGTCGACGGAATGAAAGAATTGCCGATACCCTCGATCACGTACCGGCCGCAATCGCCGCCGCCCATGGTCGAGCCGATGGGATCGACAAGTATTCCCTTGATTCCTGGCAGTCTCTCGCGGAGGTAGCGCATCGCGCCGGTATAGGTTCCGCCGGATCCTGCTCCAGCGACGAAGTAGTCGAGCCTACCCTCAGAATCCTCGAAAATCTCGGGTCCCGTAGTCTCGTAGTGAATTCTCGGGTTCGCGGGGTTCTCGAATTGATCGAGGGAGACGGCACCGGCGATATCCGCAAGCAGCTCACGCGCCTTGCATCTCGCCCCCTCCATTCCCTCGGCCTCGGGCGTACGGACTATCTCGGCGCCGAGGGCGCGCATGAGGGTCACTTTTTCTACCGAGAATTTCTCAGGCACGGCGAAAAGCACGCGGTAGCCTTTATTGAGCGCGGCGATGGCGATGCCTATACCGGTATTTCCTGCAGTCGCCTCGACGACGGCTCCCCCAGCCCTAAGCGCCCCCGATTGCTCGGCGGACTCTATCATCGAAAGACCGATGCGGTCCTTCACGCTTCCGCCTGGATTAAAGAGCTCGAGCTTCGCGAGCAGGACGATCTCGTCGCTTAGCCCCAGTTTGTTGAGCCTCAGCATCGGCGTTCGACCGACAAGCTCCCTGATATCATTCGCCCAGCTCATCTGGAGCTGCCTGAGCGCTTCGGCAAGTCAGGCGCCTTGGCGGCATCGAAGGCGCCCTCGAGGTCCCGGAGGATGTCCGAGCCATCCTCAATACCGACGGAAAGCCTGAGGAGCCTGTCCGTTATCCCTACCTTGGCGCGAATATCCTCGGGGATAGAGGCGTGAGTCATAGTAGCCGGATGCGTGAGAATCGACTCTACGCCCCCGAGGCTCTCTCCGAAGACGATCATCTTTACAGCACGGCTGAAAGCGAGGACATCGTAGTCCTCGGCAAGCTCGAAAGCTATGATCGCGCCCCCGGATCGGGCCTGACGCAGGTTGATCTCCCGGCCTTTGAAGCCAGGCAAGCCAGGATAGTAGACGCGGCTTACTCCCCTGTGCCCGGACAGTCGGGACGCGATGAACTCGGCGTTAGCGACATGGGCGTCCATCCGTACGGCGAGAGTCTTGATACCTCGGATGAGGAGCCAGGAATCGAAGGGTTGAAGTATGCCGCCGGAGGCGTTCTGTATGAACTTGAGCCTTTCGGCGAGTCCTTCGTCAGCCGTAACGGCGAGTCCGGCGATGAGATCGGAGTGCCCCCCGAGGTATTTCGTGGCGCTGTGCACGACGATATCGGCGCCGAGATCGAGCGGTCTTTGCAGATAGGGCGTCATGAAAGTGTTGTCGACGATCGTCAGGACACCTTTGGATTTGGCGATAGCGGCGGCGGCAGCGATGTCGGTCACTTCGAGAAGTGGATTCGTAGGACTTTCAAGAATCAGGGCTCGAACATCGGGTGAAATCTTGCGCGCGAGCGAGTCTAGCTTCGAGGCGTCTACCAAGTCGAAGGAGAGGCCAAGACCCTTGAAGACTCTGTCGAGGAGCCTGAAAGTGCCTCCATAAGCGTTGTGCGACAGAAGAATCTTGTCCCCAGACTTGAAGAGAAAAAGGACAGCAGTGAGGGCGGCCAGACCGGAGGCGAAAGCGAATCCGGCCTTCCCTCCCTCGAGCTCGGCGATGAGCTTTTCCAGCGCCTCCCGCGTGGGGTTGCCAGAGCGCGAGTACTCGTAGCCGGTCCGCATTCCGCCGATGCCGTCCTGCCGGTAGGTCGAGGTCTGGTAGATCGGGACGCTCACGGCCCCCGTCCTCTCATCGCCGTCTATCCCGCCGTGGATGAGGATGCTTCGCATCGCATCCTCCGCCTCCTCCCGGTGATCATCTTCGCGCACGCTCATTTCGATCCCCCTTTACGCTTTTCTCTGGCCCCTATCGCCAGGTTCCAGGAGCCCCTCGGTCCGAACCTTTTCCAATACATCCGTGATCGCGAAATAGGGCGATTCGAATACCCTCATTCCCTTTTCATTGAGATAAGCAGCAGCTCCATAGCCGATGACGCTTACGAAAATCGCCTCGCAGTCGCTTAAAAGGTCCAGAGTTCCGTCGAAGACCGATTCATCGTGCCCCTTACCCGAGCAGGCCGAGCGCGCATAGCGGGTTTCAATGAAAGAATTGCCCTCGTGGCCCAGTTCGTAGATATCGAAGCGCTCCGAGTGACCGAAATGGGTATCGATATAATTTCCATTCGAACTTGCGACCGCGATTCTATGCGCCAATTCAATCCTCCTTGGGTAAGAAAGGGCGGCCGCCGTCGATCGATGGCTCCAAACGGCGGCCTATTTTTACATTCCTCCTTGGACGTGCAATGCCGGTCGTTCTCAGAAGGCCGGGATTACGGCCCCCTTGTATTTATCGAGGATGAATTTTCTTACATCCTCGCTGCGCAGAGCCTTCACGAGGGCTTGGATGGCTGGGTCGTTCACTCGCGAGGTCTTTGTCACGATGATGTTGGCGTAGGGCGAGTCCTTGCCCTCTTTGAAGAAGGCCTTGGTCGCGTCGATGCCCGCCTCGAGGACGCGGTTGGTGTTGATGACTCCGCCGTCGAAGTCGGGCAGATCGCGGATCAGCTGGCCGGCGTCGATCTCCACGAGCTTTATGGGCTTGACGTACTTGTCGATGTCCTTGAGCGAGGCCTGCCCGACCTTCCCGCCGGCCTTGAGCTTGATGAAGCCAGCGGTCTCGAGGATCTTGAGTGCCCTATACTCGTTCGTCGCGTCGTTCGGGATCTCGAAAGTCGCCTTCGCGGGCAGTTCCTTCAAGCTCTTCCACTTGCTGGAGTAGAAGCCGATGGGTTCGACGTGAATGCCGCCTGCGCTCGCTAAATCGTAACCCTTCTCCGTCTTGACTGAGTCGAGGTAGGGAACGTGCTCGAAGTAGTTGGCATCGTACTCGCCGTTGTTGACTGCCTCGTTGCCGTCTCGGGAGAAGTCCGAGATCGTTATCTCGAGGTTCACTCCGATGGCCGCCAGTTTGGGCTTTACGAAGTTCAAGAGCTCGGCGTGGGGGACGACGTCCGAGAGGACCTTGATCGTCACCGGTTTCGAAGGAGAGAACGCGGCCGCGGTGTCGGCCATCGCGAGCGTGACCATCATAGTCAAGCCGGCCAGGGCGGCCAGGGCGATTCTCGTTGTCTTGCGCATACGGTACCTCCGCTGCAAATATCTTTACGCGTGGACAGCTATGGATCGACGATCCGCCGTCAAGGCTATGCTCTTGACGTAGCCCATCGCGTCTATACCAAATACCTTTTCCTTGCGATTCCGCGGGCGATTGCGCCGCCCAGGGCCTGGATCGCCTGTACCATGACGACGAGCACGAATACGGTCGGGATGAGGACGTCGGTCCGGAACCTGTTGTAACCGAAGCGCACGGCGACATCGCCCAGGCCGCCCGCTCCGAAAGAGCCGGCAAGGGCAGTCGTGCCTAGGATGGCGATCACCGTGACGGTGAAAGATCGGACGAGGGACGGGAGAGCCTCGGGCAGCAGGACCTTGAAAACGATATTCCAGTTCGTCGTACCCATCGCCTTCGCCGCCTCGAGTTTGCCCTTCGCTACTTCTTGAATGCTCGACTCGACGAGCCTTCCCAGCATGGGGAAGCAGGATCCCACGAGGGCGAGGATGCAGGCATTGGCTCCGTAAGTCTTGTGCAATATCAGGCGGGAGAGGGGCAGCAGGAGGATGATCAGGATCATTGAGGGGAAGGAGCGCAACACGTTCACGATCGCTCCGAGGACGGAGTTGAATAGGGGCAAGGGCTTGATTCCGTCCTTGTCGGTGACGACGAGGACTATCCCCAGACCGAGGCCGAGGATAAAGGTGAAGACCGTGGTAATGGCCAGCATGTAAAGGGTGCTGCCTATGGCAGGCCACACGTAGGACCATACCTCCTCACCCACCGAGGACGCGAGGACTTCGCCGAGCGAGCTGGTGTTGAGGTTCATATGCTCTCCCCTCCTTGGACGGCGAATTCCCGGATGAACTCCTCGCCGATCCTGATGAACTGCTTGGCCGTGGCGCTACGAGGATTCGAGAAAACGCTCCGGACCTCGCCCTTCTCGACGATGCGGCCGTCCTCGATGACCGCCAGGTGCTTGCAGGCGCAACGCACCACGTCCAGCTCGTGGGTGACTAGGATGATCGTGAGGCCCAGCCTTCGGTTGATGCCCTTGAGGAGCTGGAGTATCGAGTAGGTCGTTTGCGGATCGAGGGCCGAGGTAGCCTCGTCGCTCAAGAGGAGATCGGGCTCGTTGGCGAGGGCGCGGGCTATCCCGACGCGCTGCTTCTGCCCGCCGGATAACTGGGCGGGATGACAGCGGCTCTTGTCACTCAGCTCAACGAGTTCAAGTATCTCGTCGACGCGCTTCTTGATCCGCCTTTTCGGCTGGCCGGCGACCATGAGGGGAAAGGCGACGTTGCCGAAAACCGTTTCCGAGTCGAAGAGATTGAACTGCTGGAAGATGATCCCGATCTTCCGGCGCTCCTCGTTCAGCCGTCGCTTGTCCAGGCTCGAGATCTCGACCCCATTGACGCTCACGGTACCTGAGTCGGGACTTTCGAGCCTGTTCAGACAGCGCAGGAGCGTCGACTTGCCGGCTCCGCTGAAGCCGATGACGCCGAAGATGTCCCCTTTTTCGACGTCGAGATCTATGCCTTTGAGGACCTCCACGTCGCCGTCCCTCGTACGAAAGGTCTTCGTGAGTCCGCTGATCTTTACGAAAGGCTCGGCTCCCATATTCATCGCTCCAGTATTACGAGTAGGTGGCCAGAACTCGGTCATAGATGTCCTCGACCAAGCGCAAGCCACCGCGATAGCCCAGGTAGCCCGTCGTGAGCACGAGGCGTACGGGCGACGGATTCGCGGCCGACAGGTAGTCCATGCCCTTCTCGCGCGCCAAGGCCTTTTCCCAGCCCGAACCGATAAGGAGACCACGGCCATTGTGAGAAGACGCGCGAATCATCTCCTGCGCCTTCCCTGCGTCCGGCTCGAAGCTCAAGGAAAATTTTTTCTTTTCGGAAGTCGCATCGAGAAGGTCGCGGATCTCGGCCTGGTACTGCTCTGGAACCCCGTCAGTGACGAAGAGCTCCTTGGGCACTATGCCCACCTCGTGGAGGAGGAACTTCGACATGCCTAGGACATATGACGAGTCGTGGAGTATCTGAGTCCAGGCCGGCAGGCCATATCTGAACTCGAGGAGAAAGCTTGCGAGGCTCTGGATCTCGAGATAGAAGGCTTCCTCCTCGCGCTTGATGAAGGCTTCGACCTTTACGGGATCGAGCTCGGCGAACGCGGAAAGTTCACGAAGGAAGCGAGTCGTCTCGTTTCCGCCGATCGGGATATAGGGGAAGCGGAAATAAGGTTGGCCGTATTTCTCTTTCAGATGCTCGACTATCTCGAGGCCGTACCAGGACGAAATGAGGACATTGAAGCTGGCGCTCGGAATGGATTTCCATTCCCCTACGCCGCCCGATTCCTGGCCGAACAGGATATTGACCTTCAGGCCTATGCCCCCGAGGAGTCGTTTGAGCTCGCTCAAGTTCCCTTTCCAGAACGGATCCTGGTAGGGCACCGTTGCGAAGACATTGACGAGGCCGTCGACCTTGTCGGTTCCAGGCTCGGGCGATCCGACGAACTGGTCGACGATCGCGTTCACGACCACGGAGTGCGAGACATAGTTGCTCGACTTGAATCCGGCGGTCTCGGCGTGGACGATGGGCTTGCCTCTGTCGCGGAACTCGCGGACTATGCGCGCCGTGTCGTCTCCGACTATATCGGCGGTGCAGCCGGTGAGAACGACCTGCAGGTCGGAGTCGAGGACGCTATAACTGCCCTCTATCACTTCCTTGAGGCGCTCCTCGCCGCCGAATACCACTTCGGCCTCGCTGAAATTGGTGCAGGGCGCGGTGCTGCCTCCCGCGTAGCCCGTGGCCCGCTCGAAGAAGCCCGCGACCATCGTGCCGCAACCGGGTCCGGAGTGTAGTATAGGAAGAGCCTTCGGTATCGCGACGACAGTCTGCATCGCTCCGATGGCGCAAGTGTATCTGGCTTGTTCGATCAAGCCGCCGCTCATTATTCGCACCTCTTCATGAAGGCGTCCGGTGCCTGATCGAGCCACCATGACGAATAGGGGTTGATCGCATGCCGGGCCAGGTTCTTCACGAACTCGTCGTTCTCGATCGTATCGAGAATCTTCTCGCCATAATTCACGAGACCTTTGTAGCCCATGCCGAAATGCTCGTCGCCGATCAGGAGCGAGGGGATGCCCAGCTTCCCCCCCCAAAGGGTCATGCCGCCGTGCCGGGCGAGAAGGATGTCCGGCCTTTCCCTGTTGAGGACGTTGACGAGCTCGAATTCCTGCTTGTTGCAAACCGAATATCGCGGCACCTCGCCGTAGTCCTGCACAGTGTTCTGCAAGGCATCCGCGCTTACCGCGCCGTTGTCATACAGCGGGTCATGGTGGAAGATCGAGGCGCCGCGTACCTCGAGGCCGAGCTCGCGCAGGATCGCGATGAGGGCGTGACCGTGGGAGGCTCCCGCAGTGACATGGGCCTTCTTCCCCTTCAACTTCTCCCGCAGCTCGGCTATACGCGGCAGGTAGCGCTCCCGCTCCTCGGCGAGGAGGACCTCGACTTCCTTTTCTTTACCCGTCATCCTGCCGAGTTCGCGGAACCAGCGATCGGTCTGGGCTATCCCGTAGGGGGCGGAAACCTTGATCTCCGGCACACCGTACATCTGCTCGAGGGCCGCGCCGTAGTATGAGCCGAGGGTAGCGCATATCTGTATGGTAGCGACGGCCTCGGAAGAGTGGGCGATCTGATCGACAGTCGAATAGGGCGTGAGGTAATTGGGCCGCAGGCCCAGGCGACCGAAGAGCTCAGTGAAGATGTCGGCTCCCCAGAAGTTGACGATATTGACAAGGTCCGGCTGCTTGTCGACCGGCGGCTTGATCAGCTTGCGTGCGATGCCGTGGTACCCGGCGTCGAAACCGGAGGTCCATATCTTCGAGCGGAAGCCTTCGCAAAAGATCGGCACGATCGGCACGCCGAGCTCGGCTTCCGCCTCATCCGCCACGCCGGAGACGTCATCGCCGATGATGCCCGAGGCGCAGGTCGTGACGATGAAGATGGCCTTTGCCTTGGTGCGCGCGTACACTTCGCGTATCGAGTCGGCGAGTATCTGGTTGCCGCCATAGACCGTCTCGCGCTCGCCGAGGTTCGTGCTGAAGATTCGCCGCTGTGTCGGCGCGTCCAGTCCCCGGTTCCCGCCGTTCACGAGGTAGGTGAAGGCGAACTCGTGGAAGCAGCTCGAGCAGCCGACAGGGCCGTGACTGATGACGGCCCCATCCTGGATGAGAATGACCGTGCAGGCGGCGTTGGATGTCGAGCAGCCGAGACATTGCGTGAAGGAGCGTCCTCTGTCGCCAAGCTTGCCCTTGCGGGCGCAGCCTACGAGCTCCGAGGCCTTGCCGGCGAAGCCCGTTATCGAACCGAGCCTGACCTCGCGTATCTGGACTTCGTTGGCCTTAAGGTTAATCGCACTCATCCTCGCCTCCCTATATGCTGGCGCGGATGCCGCGTACTTCGCCGGTCTCCTGCGCGATGAGCTGATCCGCCCACGAAGAAGCCCACGCGCGCAGTTCGGAGGGCTCGAGTGGGGCGGGGACGTGGGATATCTCGTGCTCGTCTATCCTGCGAGCCAGTTCCCGGTAGACCGCGGCTTGATCGGAAGTCGGCGCCGCCTCGATGGTCGTCTTGCCGCCCAGCTCGCTTTGCGTGACGGTGAGGGATCGGGGAATAACCTCGATTACCTTCGTATTCGTCCTTTCCACGAAGTCCTGGACTATCTTCTCCTGGAAGCTGTTGTTGATGGAGTTGGCGATCACGCCGCCGAGGAGGGCCCCGCCGGAGTTCGAATACTTCTGAATGCCCTTGAACAGATTGTTGGCCGCATAGATGGCCATGAAATCCGAGGACGAGACCGTGAAGACATGCTCCGCTATCCCCTCGCGAATGGGCACCGCGAAGCCGCCGCAGACTACGTCACCGAGGACATCGTAGATCACGTAATCGAGCTCGAGCTCGTCGAAGATCCGCTGCTGCTTCAGGAGCTGCACGGCGGTCGTGATGCCGCGGCCCGCGCAGCCCACGCCGGGCGCCGGCCCTCCGGCCTCGACGCAGTAGATTCCGTTGTAGCCGCGGAAAATCGCATCGTGGGCGTCGACGCTCGATTTGTCCCGCAGGAGCTCGAGCACGGAGGGGATGTAACTGCCGTCGCGTAGGGTATTGGTCGAATCGGCCTTCGGGTCGCAACCGAACTGCATCACCTTGTAGCCCATATCGGCCAAGGCCGCGCTCAAGTTCGAGGTCGTTGTCGACTTGCCTATCCCGCCCTTCCCGTAAATCGCAAGCTGCTTGGTCTTCTTTCCCATGGCTTTCAAGTCCTCCGATTGCGAATATGCCTATACGTGCCTAATAGGGCGCGTTGAGTACGCTGCGATGCGAGACGGGCGATGCTGTGTCGGATTTAGGGGAGGAACCGCTATGCGGTGCGCTTCAATGACGCGCCGATTGGGCTCGACCCCGAGATACAAAAGAAGGAGGATCGACACATGAAAGCGACGGCCCGCTTGTGGCCGTTGGCGAATGCGCCGCGCTTTCCTTGCGTCATGCTGTCCTCCTCATCAATACTATTATTGTGGACTAAGTAGGTCTTATTAGTACATTAAATCAAGTATGGTGTCAACAGGCCAACGGAAAGAATATTCAGAGGGACTTGTGAAAGCCGGAAACTAGAAATTCGGCCTTAGATTACCTCGACGAGGATGTCCATCGTACCGCCGCAAGCCATGCCCTCGTCCTCGGCTACGGGGCCCGTTAGGTCGATGTGGCGAAGGGCGAAGCCGCCTTCGCTAATGACGTCGAGCGCTGCGAGGATGGCATCGCCCTCGCTGCAGCCGCCACCTATGCTGCCCAGGGTTTCCCCGCGGGGCCAGACCAGCATCTGGGCCCCTGCACCCCGAGGAACGGAACCTGAACTGCTCACGATCGTGACGAGGGCCCTTCTCTCTTCGCGTTCCGCGCAGAGCTCTGCCAACACCGCGGGGTCGCTCGCAACCAAGCCTCGATCGCTCGCTTCCTTTCGACGTACGGACACTACCTGCGCCATGATGGCCAACGCGATCTCTTGGGGCGTGACTGCACCGATATCGAGGCCGATCGGCGCATGGAGACGGTCCAGCGCTTCCCGAGGAATGCCTTCCTCGTGGAGCCGCGCCTTGACGCCCACAATACGCCGCCTTGAGCCGATCATCCCGACATAGGGTAGATCATGCGAGGCCGTCCTCCTGAAGCATTCTATGTCGTATCGATGCCCACGAGTGACGATGACGACGTAGCAGGAGGGATCGAGCGCGATGAGCTCGAAACATTTCCCCCAATACGCGCATATCACCCGTTCTACGGTCGGGAAACGCGCAGGATTGGCGAAGGAAGGGCGGTCGTCGCAGACTGTGACCTTGAATCCCATCATCGAGCCGAGCTCCGCGAGGGGCAGGGCGATGTGTCCTGCGCCCAGTACGATGAGGCGCGGCGAGGGGAAGCAGGGCATCGCGAGGATTCGGACTCCTCCGGGAAGTTCGCTCCAGACGAGACCGCCCTTCTTGAGAGACTGCCGTGATAGCTCCGCGATCTCGGCTCTGCCTTCGGCCGCTCCATCGGTCTCGCGCTCGGGGGTGACCAGCTCCTTCTCAGACATGCACCAGTGTTCAGCCACCGCCCCTTCGCGCAGGATCGTCGCCAGGACGGCCCGCTCGCCTCGCTCGAGCGCGCTTCGCAGGCGTCGAAAGGCTTCGGCGCGCATTTCGATCCGATCCTTCAGTAACCCACGAAGAGGAACATGCGCAGCACCTCGTAGAAGTCGGCGCTCTCGAAGACGAGACTCCTTTCGTCGACTCGCCGCATGCCGGGGTAGAAGCCGGTCTTGAAGGAGCGTCCGTGGTGCTGATGGACGATTTCCACTTCGAAGCGCGGCGGGAGGGCGAAGCGACGCGCTTCATCAGCCTGTGCCAGGCCAGTGGCCACTCCCTCGCGGATCTTTCGCACCGCCGCCGCGGGATGTATCCCTATCGTCGAGTTGCCCAGGCCTTCCTTGGTCGCGAAGGTAACGGCGCCGGGATTGACGCGGGCGGCTTGGCTCGCGATCCAGGCGTCCCCGCTCAGGAAGACGAGGGGCACACCGTAATACGCGGCGGTGTACTGGAGGACGAGATACTCGCTGCCCGGCTCGCCATTGATGCGAATGCTCGTGTTGCCTAGGGAGAAGGTATGAGAGAGAGGATTTCCGCCCGAGCCCGAGGGCGCATGGTGTCCGACGAGGATGAGCGCATCGTATGAGGAGTCCAGCTCCTGGGCCATGCAGCGCGGATCGTCGCTCCAACCGCGCAAGAGCCGGGCCTCTTCGGGAAGGGCCGAATGATCGATGTTCCGCGCACTGTCATGGGCGTCCTGTACGAGAATCTCGTCAGCTCCCGCGGCTACGGCTGCCTCGCAGGCGGCGGCGACCTCGGCAGTCATCTGGGCGGCGGCGCGCTCATAGCCCGGTTTCCCGATAGTCGCCTCGTCCCAGTGGGTCACGCCGGCGACTCCTTCGATATCGGCGCTTATGTATATCTTCATCTTTCGAATCCTCTCTATGGCATCATATGCCCATCGAATCGGAAACAAAGTCCGTCAGGGTCGAGACGAAGGCCCGCGTCCTATCCTCGCGCGGCCTGGCGAAGATCTCCTGCGGCGGCCCCGACTCGACGATCCTCCCCGCGTCGAGGAAAGCCACCTCGCGCGCGACCGAGGCCGCGAGCCTGAGGTCGTGCGTCGCCATGAGCATCGTGACGCCCTCGGCGGCCAGGGCCCGGAGCGTCTCCACGACCTCAGCCGCAAGCTCCGGGTCGAGGGCCGAAGTCGGCTCGTCGCAGAGGAGGAGCTCGGGCGAATGGGCGAGGGCCCGCGCTATGGCGACCCGCTGCTGCTGCCCCCCCGAGAGGGCGGCGGGATAGGCCTCGGCCTTCCCCTCCAGGCCGACTTTCGTCAGCAGCTCGATGGCCCTCGCGCGGGCCTTCTCCTCCTCCCAGCCGAAGACCGTCGTCAAGCCCTCCATGACGTTGCGGAGGGCGGTCCTGTGCGGGAAGAGATTGAAGGCCTGGAAGATCATGCCCGTCCTCCTTCGGACCCTCAGTATCTCGTCACGATGCGGCCTCGCGCGGACATCGAAGGTAATTTCGATGTCGCCTAACGCTGGCGCTAGGCCTCCGGCGAACGTTAGCGACCCTGCCTGTGGGATGCCCAGCAGGTTGACGCAGCGCAGCAGGGTGCTCTTCCCACCGCCCGAGGGGCCGATCAGGGCCGTCACCGAGCCCGTGGACAGGGCGAGATCCACGCCACGCAGCACGGGCGTTTGGCCGTAACCCATCACGATCCCGGAGAGCTCGATCATCGTATGGTCTCCAGGGGACTCAGATGCCTGCCCAGCCTCGCTTCGAGCCTGGACTGGAGCGCGGAGAGGACAGAGCTGAACATCAGATAGATCAAAGCCGCCTCGGAGTAGAGAATGAGGGGCTCATAGGTGGCAGCCGCGACCCGCTGAGCCGACTGGAAGAGCTCGGGCACCGTGATGGCGGCGGCGAGCGACGTATCCTTCACGAGACCGATAAAGGAGTTCGCGAGAGGGGGCGTCGCGACGCGGGCCGCCTGTGGCAGGATCGTCCTCCTCATGGCCTGGGGCCAGCTCATGCCGATCGAGAAGGCGGCCTCCCATTGGCCTACCGGGATGGAGGCGATCGCGGCTCGGAGTATCTCGGACGTGTAGGCGCCCATGTTCAGCGTGAAGCCTATAAGCGCGGCCGGGAATGCGTCGAGAACGATGCCGAGATTCGGCAGGCCGTAGAAGATGAGGAAGAGCTGCACGAGGAGAGGAGTACCGCGGATTACCCACACGTAGAAACGGGCGACGGAAGACAGAACCCTGCCCCCGTAGAGCCGGGCGAGGGCGGTGAGGAAGCCGAGGCCCAGGCCGAGGGCGAAGGAGAGGAGGCTCAAGGGTACGGTGAAGATCAGTCCCGCGGTAACGAAGGGCCAGAACGAATCGAGCATGATCTTGAGCCAATGCATATTCACTTCGCCTAGCCCTCCGCCCCCGGATTACGAGCCTGTTATTTTGAGACGTCCGCGCCGAAATATTTCTGCGAGATCTTCAGGTAGCTCCCGTCGGCCTTGGCGTCGGCGAGGGCCTTGTTGATCGCCGCGAGGAGCTCGGGGCTGCCCTTGCGTATGAGCACGCCCTGGAGATCCGCGGCGTCCTGGGAGGCCACGACCTTGAGCTTGGCCTCGGGCTTCTGTTTCTGGAAATCGAGGAAGGAGAGACTGTCGTTGATGGTCGCGTCTACGCGGCCGGCCAGGAGGAGATCCACGGCCTGATTGAAGCCGTCCACGCCGACGACCGTCGCCCCACTGTCCTGGGCCAGCTTCCCGAAGTTGCTCGTCAGGCTCTCTCCCGCTTTCTTGCCCTTGAGATCAGCGAATGACTTGATCGATGTATTGTCTCCCTTAACTATCAGTACGGCCTTCGAAACTATGTAAGGCGCGGAGAAATCGTACTTAGCCTTGCGCGCGTCGGTGATGGTCACCTCGTTGATAACGGCGTCGTAGCGCTTGACATCGAGGCCGGCGATGAGCCCGTCCCACTTCCCCTCGATGAACTGCGCCTTGACGCCCAGCCGCTTCGCGATCTCCTGGGCTATCTCGACGTCGAAGCCGACCAGTGCTCCCGATGCGTCGTGGAATGTGAAGGGCGGGTAGGTTCCTTCAGTTCCCACTTTGAGGATGCCCGCCGCCTTGATCGTGTCGAGGGCTGTGGACTGCGCGGACAGCAGGGAAGCCGAGATGGCGATGAGCGCGGCGAACAGGAAAACTTTTCGATGACTGGACATGGCAACCTTCCTTTGGGGTCTGGCATTACTTTCGGTGCGCCTCCTGCCCTGCGGCAGGTTCGCGCCGATTGCGGTCGATACGAACCGCGAGGGCAGTATGACTAATAATCGAATTTAATACAACGTATTAGACCTATATAGTCTTATATTTTTAAATATTTATCTTACATAGATTTACTGCACGACATCGTCAATCCACGCTCAAAGCAGTTCCCGCATTTTTACTCAATTCGGCCTTGTCGCAAAGACATAACACCGCCTCGACTGGCTTTCGATGCCTTCGTAGGGAAAGCGGATCAGGGCTTCATCGAGGGAGAATCCCTGCTTGGAAACGAGGGCGATAACCCTGTCGGGATCGAAGAAATTCCAAGCGGCGTTCGCCCCCTTTACGCCGAGAAAATCCTTGGCATCGACGGATTTCTTCCCGACATGAAAGCAGAAGAGGAGCTTCCCTCTCGGCTTGAGAAGCCTGTGCCATTCGCAGAGGGCCCGCTCGATCTCCCGGTAGGTAAAATGGACGATCGCGTAGAAGGCTAGCACTCCGTCAGCCGATGCATCCGGGAATTTCGAGTCGAGGATGTCGTCGATCTCGAAGGCGGTGTCTTTGAACCTCGAGCGCGCGACCTCGATCGTCTTAATCGAGAGATCGAGCCCGACCACTCCCCGCCTGCCCAAGTTGTACAGGTATCGGGTCGTCTGGCCTGAGCCGCAGCCGAAGTCGAGGATTCGAGCGTCGGCAGGGAGAGCCTGTGCGAAGCGCTCGAGAAGGCTACGGTCCAGGGGCTTTCCGTCCAGCTCTCGGGAGAATTTCCTCGAGTACTCGGCTGAGGCCAGGTCGTAGCAGCGCGTGACTTTCGCTTTTTGGTACTGCCTCATCGTAGGCGCCCCCTCAGATCCAGCCTCATCTCGTGCCACTTATGTCCGCCGAATTTGGCCGGGGATACGGCGCGATAGACGAAACCGAAGCTCTCATAATAGCGAACCAGGTGCTCGCGGCAATCCAGGAGGACGGACTCCCTCTCGTCGGCGATAGCCTGCTCGACGATCCGCTCCAGGAGCTCGCGGGCTATGCCCCGCTTCTGCGCGCGTGGATGCACCACTAGAGAGAAGATGACCAAATGCCTTCCCGCGGGATTGTGGCCGACGAGGTCCTTGAGACTCTCGTCGCCTATGTCCTCCGAGTCGAAGGCGCCCGAGTTCACGAAGCCGACTATTTCTCCTGCCAGCGCGGCCACGAGGAAACCGTCTGGGTATTTGTGTATCCTGCGCCCGATCCTAGTGCGCGAAGCGCCCGCTCCGTCGAAGCACAGAGTCTCTATCTCGAAGCATGCCTCGAGGTCATCTGGCAAGGCATGCCTGATGCGAAGCCCCTTCTTCAAGGCGTCGCTCATAGGAAATACTCCGGGTCCTTGGCTCTGCTCACGAAGTGCAGCTTCTCGAGGATGCGCGTGCGCAGCTCGAGGAACTCGGCGTCGCCCCTCGACCTGGGTCGGGGCAGGTCCACGTTCAGCACTTCCTCGATCTTGCCCGGCCGAGGCGTCATGATGACGATGCGGTCGCTTAAATAGACCGCCTCGTCCACGTCGTGGGTAACAAGGACGGTGGTCGTCCCGCGCTCGCCCCAAAGCTCGAGGAGCTTGTCCTGGAGGTCCATCCTAGTAAACGCGTCGAGAGCTCCGAGAGGCTCGTCGAGGAGGAGCACCTTGGGATCGTTTATCAAAGCCCGCGCTAGAGAGGCTCGCTGGGCCATCCCGCCGGAAACCTGGTGCGGGTAGGTTCTCTCGAAGCCCGAGAGACCCGTCATGTCGATGTAGCGCTGGACTTCCTCCTTCCTCTGCCTGTAGACCCCCCTCGCCTTGAGCCCCGCCGCGATATTGTTCGCGATAGTCTCCCATGGGAAGAGATTGGCCGCTTGGAACACCAGGCCGCGCTCGTGGCTCGGGCCTTCGATGCTCCGGCCGTCGAGGAAGAGCCTGCCGGCCTGGGGCCTGTCGAGCCCCGCGATCAGGCGGAGCAGGGTAGTCTTGCCGCAACCAGACGAGCCGATCAGCGAGACAAACTCTCCGGGGTTTATCTCGAAGTCTATCCCGCGCAGGGCCTCGACCTCGTGTCCATAGGCGTCTACATAGGTACGCCCTACGCCCTCGATCCTGATGGCACCGTCGATCGCAGCTCGCGCGGTCATTTCAGGAGTCCTTTCTGCCAAACGAGGATGCGGTCCCTGACTTTGAATATTATCGCCATCACGAGCGAGAAGAGAATCGCCATGATGACGATCGAGGCGTAGACCTTCGCGTAGTTGGACCAGCTCCTCGCCCAATTTATGTACCATCCGAGGCCCGCCTTCGCGCCGATCATCTCCGACACTACGAGGGTCGTGAAGGAGAGGCCGGTAGCCGTGTAGATGCCGATGAAGATCGAGGGCATGGCTCCCGGAATCGCCACCTTCGTGAGAAGAAAGCCTTCCTTCGCGCCCAAGGTGAGGGCTGCCTCGAAGTGGGCCCTCGGGATGCTCGATATGCCGGTGGCCGTCATGAAGGCGACAGGCGACCAGACCGAGAGGACGATAAGGAAGACTTCGGCGCCGAAGCTCGTCGGGAAGACGATCATGGCGATCGGGATCCAGGCGGTCGCCGGTATGACGCTCATGATCTTCACGCTCGGGAAAATCCAATAGCCCCATTGCCGATACCAGCCGAGGAATATCCCTGTAGCCAGGCCCGAGACCGTGCCCAGGATAAAGCCGACGAGAAAGAGCCGTAGCGAATAGGCGGTAGAGAGGAGCAGCTTCGCGTAGTCCTCCGCCATCACCTGTAGAATTTGGGCCGCGCTTGGGAAGAAGGGCATGGGGAGGAGGCCGCTCTTCTCAGTGAGGATGTCCCAGGCCATGAGGACGAGGCCGAGGGCGAACACGAATTGCGAGTAATGGTAGAGACGAGCTCGCGCCTTTTCGCTATAAATCGAAACGATTATTGCACCTATCAGGAAAGCGATACCAGCGCTGATCGCAATACGGTAGGGCAGGTTCTCGACATCCTGTACGGTTTTCAGGAGGAGGTTTTCTGCCAACAGAAGGATCAGCGCGAGGCTCTCTGCGGCCACCCAGGCCTTCGATCTCGGCTTCCAATAGGCCTCACTCCGCGCCGCTCGCGCCAGGGCACCAATCGCTTCCGTATCGCTCATCGTGCTGCATCCTTTTCCGATCGCGCCATGCGGTTCCCGATATCGGCTCGTACTTTGCTCAAGTCGTCCACAACATAGACACGGCTCGAGATCATCGCGCACCAGGAACAGTACTCCAACTCGCCCGACCGATCGGGGGGAGTGAATTCGATGAGGGTGTCGCCCGCCTTCAGCCTCATCTTAATGCCCAGGTCGGGGATGGAGAGAGTCGACGAATGCTCATTGAGATCCACCGCGCGGGCGCTGATGGTCCAGGCCACGGGAAGGCCCCTCTGCACCACGATGGGATGGAAGGCCATGGCCTCGATCCGCGTATCGACGCGTTGCGCGTTGCCGTCGACCTGCGCTATCGATGCGTCTCTCGGCAGCTCCCTCGCGATCTGCGCATCGAACGAAAAGAGGCTGGCCGCCCGAGCCGGCAGGCCAGTCAGCACGAGACCCCTGAAAGCCATCGCCGCTCCCATCGCGATGACGAGAACGGCGGCCGTCTTCGTGACGAGCCGGGACAGCCGGGCATTCCCGGCCAGCTTCGAATAGGCGGCGCCGGCTCCGATAAGGGCCGGCAAGGTGCCTGCGATGAAGGCAAGCATCGCGACCGCTCCCTTCCAAGCCGAGCCGCGGGCCACGGCGACGAGGAGCATTGTCTGTAGAGGCGCGCAGGGCAGGAGCGCGGTGAGGAGGCCGGCAATGAAACCGCCCGAGTTTCCGGAGTCGTTTCCGGCGCTTCGGAGGATCTGGCCGAGGACGGATTTAGGCAGGGTCGGTGAGAGGCGCCTGAGAGCGGGGAAAAGGCCGAGCATCGTGAATCCTATGGCCGCGACGAGGAGGCCGCCCACGATGGCGACGAGGGCGCGAAGGCCATCGGAGACCGAGGCGAGGGAGCCTAGGGCCCCGGCCGCCGCTCCGGCCGCCGCGTAGGAAACGAGCCTGCCGGCGTTGTAGTACAGGACCCGTGATCTTCGAGCCTGACTCGCGGCGAAGATGCCGCCGCACATGGCCAGGCAATGGATCGAGCTGACCAGACCGAAGACGAAGATCGCCATGCTGCTCATCGCACCGCCTGTATCGAGCGCTTGAGGCCGAGGGAGCCGAGAAGGACGGTGATAGAGCTGGCCGCCATCGCGAGGGCCGCGAGCTCCGGGCTCAGGTATCCGGCGGCGGCGATGGAGATGCAAACCGCGTTGTAGCCGAAGGCCCACCGCAGATTGGTCTTGATCCTGTCGACCGTTTTTCTGGCGGCGACGATCGCCGTCGGGACGGCGCGAAGGTCCCGGCCGAGGACGATGACGTCGCCCGTCTCTATCGCGATGTCCGTGCCTTCGCCCATCGCTATGCCGACATCGGCAGCTACGAGGGCGGGGGCATCGTTGATGCCGTCGCCGATCATCGCTACTTTCCACCCCTCATCCTTGAGCCGGCCGATCTCCTCGGCCTTGCCCTCGGGAGAGAGGGCGGCCAGGGCGGAACCGATGCCGGCCTCCTCGGCGACCCTTCGCGCGACGGAAGCCTCGTCGCCGGTGAGGAGGCGGAGCTCGAGGCCGAGCTTCCTCAAGGCAGCGACCGCGGGCGTCGCGCTCGGCCTCGGCCTATCCTCGAGGGAGAAGATGGCCTCGAGCTTCCCGGCGACCGCCAGGGCCACGACGCTCCTCCCGTTCTCGCGAAGCGCCTCGATGCTCGCCTTAGCATCTCCGAGCGTTACGCCCCCCTCCTCGAGGAAGACGGGGCTGCCCGCGAGGACGACGACGCCCTCGACCGCCGCGGCGACGCCCCTCCCCGGGAAGGCGGAGAAGGCGACGCTCTCCGGAAGCGAGCCGAAAGCGGATAGGGCGTCGGCGCATAACGCGCGACCGTAGGGCTGCTCGGAGCGCGACTCCGCCGCCGCGGCGATCCGGAGGGCCTCGTCTTCGTCCAGGGATCCGAAGAGCAGGGTCGCCGATAGCGACGGCCTGCCCTCGGTGAGGGTGCCTGTCTTGTCGAAGGCCGCGAGGTCGATGGCCGCGAGGCGCTCCATCGCTCGGCCGTCTTTGAAGAGGATGCCGGCCCTCGCGGCCGCGCCCATCCCGACTACGAGGGCCGCCGGCGTCGCCAGGCCGAGGGCGCAGGGGCAGGAGACTACGAGGACCGATATTGCCTTGACGAGAGCCTTATCGAGAAGCAGAGGCGAACCTTTGTAAGCCAGGAAGAACCAGGCGAAGAAGGTCGCGACCGCTATTCCTATCACGGCGGGCACGAAGACGCCGCAGATCCTGTCGACGATTCCCTGCACATCCGCCTTGGTGGCTTGGGCCTCACGCACTATCCGCGCGATTCCGGCGAGCCTCGTGTCCTCGCCCACCTTTTCGGCCCGGAGGCGCAGGGCGCCGTAGAGATTGACCGAGCCCGCGATCAATGGCGATCCGGGCGATTTCTCGACCGGCGTCGCCTCGCCGCTGAGCATGGACTCGTCCACGGTCGAGCTCCCCTCGATCACCCTGCCGTCCACGGGTACGCGCTCGCCGGGGCGCAGCGACAGCTCGTCGCCGACGCGAACCTCGGAAAGCGGAACTTCCCTCTCCTCGCCGGCGTCGACGAGGCGGGCTTCGGGCGGAGCGAGGTCGAGGAGCGAATCGAGCTCGACCCTGGTCCTGCGCCTGGCGAGGGCCTCGAGATACTTGCCCAGAAGTACGAGGGTGATAACCGTGCTCCCGGCCTCGAAGTAGAGGTTGGGGTGGTTGTAGACGCTCCAGCTTCCCTCGAGGGCGGCATAGAGGCTGTAGGCGTAGCTGGCCGTCGTGCCGAGGACGACCAGGAGGTCCATGTTCGCGACCCCGGACCTCAGAGCCCGGAAGGCGTTGCGATAGAAGCCTCGGCCTATGATGAACTGGACGGGCGTCACCAGGAGCAGCTGGAAGCGCCAGTCGTGGAGGAAGCCGAAGGTATAGGATAGGTGGACGGCGAGCTTGCCCCAGGCCGTCACGGTCGCCGGATCGAAGGCCGCGTGGCAGCCCTTGAAACCCGTGAGGAGCATCATGAAGAACAGCGGCGAGGAAAGAACGAGGGCGGCGACGAGCGAAGCTCGAAGCTTCGCGAGCTGCCGCTCCGCGGGGGAAGGGCCGGCGGAGGGCGAGTCCTCGTCCTCCGCCTCGAAGCCCAGTTTTTGTATCTCTTTTTGAATCCTCTCCCGAGAGACGAGCTTCGGAACAAAGCCGATCGAGGCCAGCTCCGAGGCGTAGCTCACCGATGCCCGCTCGATCCCGGCGAGCCGCAGGAGCTTCCTCTCGATCTCGAGCGAGCAGAGGGCGCAGGTCATGCCTGCTATCCGCAATGTCAGCGCTTCGCCCATGATTACCTCGCCCCCGCCCCTCGATTTGCCTACTTGACCGCCAGCGCGTTCCAATAGACCTGCTTCGTGAAGGCCGCGGGATCGGTGTTTTTCTTAAGGAAGCCCGTCTTCTTGAACTGCGCCGTGAAGTACTCGACGTCGTTGCGGACGGCCTCGTTCGTGTAGACGTAGTCGTAGCTCTTGATCAGGGCGGTGATCAGCGGAAGGTCCTTGGTCGCCACGTAGCCGTAGTCGATCTCGAGCTTGGCCGTCTCCTCGGGATGCTTGCCGATAAATTCGTCGGCCCGCTGGTAGGCTCGCGCGATCGCGGCGACGCGAGCCGGATTCTCCTTGACCTTCTTGCCGGAGGCATAGAGGAAGCAGCAGCTGCGTCCCTTGAAAATTGGATCGGTGGAGATGTCGGAGAGGATCCGGTAGCCCTTGTCGCGGGCATATAAAGCGCCAAAGGGATCCCAGGCAGCGAAGGCGTCGATCTCTCCCTTCTTGACCGCCTCGTCGAAGAGGTCGTCGGCATAGATCTTCCAGGTGACATCCTTCTGAGGATCGAGGTTGGCGTTGGCGAGAACCAGGGTGGTGATGGACATGGGCGTGCCGCCGATTTCGTCCACGCCGATGTTCTTGCCCTTGAGGTCGGCCCCGCTCTTGATAGGCGAATTGGCGGGCACGAGGACTTTGAGGCAACCTTTGTGGAGGCCGCCTATGACGCGGAGGTCGAGGCCCGACTGTATCGACGTGAACCACTGGAAGTCCCCGTTAGTCACGGTGAACTCGCCGGTCACGAGGCCGGTCTTTTCCGTCTCGAACGTCCCCTCGACGAGCTCGACGTCGAAGCCCTCGTCGGCGAGGTAGCCCTTCTCGAAGGCCACGTAGGCCGGCGCCCCGCAAGCCGCTCCGCCCAGAGCCTGGATCTTGAGCTTCCCGTACTTGAAGTTGGCCGGCTTACCGTCCGAGCCGAGCTTCTTCGAGCCGTACTGGGCCCAGGCTCCCGTCGTCGCGAGCGCCAGGGCCGCGATGATCAATGCGAGGCGCGCGGCGCCTCTTCCGTTCAATCCCTTCATCTCCCTTTCCTCCTTATTCTCTAGCCCGTGCTAGGGGCTTCGGATCCACTATCTCCGCTCCGCTCTCGAGGCCAGCGCCCAGGACCTGCAGGGGGCTGCCGAAGAAGGCCCCCAGGAGTGGCTCCCGAGCCGCCAGGGCCGAGTAGCTCCTCGCCCTCCGGTAGGGACTGTCCCCAACCCCATCCCCGTCCAGGTCGTAGCCCCGGTAGTCGTCCCAGAAATTGCCCTTTCCATCCTTCGTCCACGTCAGGCTCCCCAGGTCGCCGATTCCCCCGACCTGTAGCGCGTTGTCGAGGAAGCGGTTCCCTTGGACGACCGTCCCCGGCGAAGCATTCTCCACGAAGAGGCCGCGCGCGTTGCCCGCGACCGCGTTGCCCCGGATTGAGCAGTCGCGCGCCCCGTCGAGGCTGATTCCGGTCGCGCTGCCAGAGAGCTCGTTATTGACGACCGCGCAGCAGTCGCTCTCGAAGAGCGATATCCCCGCGCTCCGCGCGTCGCGGCCCGAGGAGACGCGGTTCCCGACGAGCGTGGCGCCTCTCGTGCCCATGACCATGGCCCCTACCACGAGGCGCTCGGCGACGAGGCCATCGATCTCGGCCCCGGAGCCGTACATCACGTGGACGCCGTAGCGGCCCTCCGAAATCCTCGCGTCCCTCACGCGGGGCCTCGTCGTCCCGTCGAGATAGACGCCGTCGCATACGAAGGAGAGTTCCACGCCGTCGACCAGGCAGTCCGAGCCGCCCGTCACGCGTATGCCGTCGCCCCGGCTCGCGAAGGCCAGCCCGGCGTCGCCTTTCACGCGGCAGGAAACGATCGCTGCCTCGACGCAGTCGTCGAGCCGAATGCCGAATAGCGCCCCCTCGACCGAGCATCCTTCGAGGCGAATGCCCCTGCCCCGCATATAGACGCCGGCGTCGAGCGCCCCCGCGTCCCGGCCCGAGCCTCGCACGGCTAGGCCCGAGACGAGGATCCCGTCGGCAACTATCGTCAAGGCGCTGCCTGGCTGCCCTCGACCGTCGGCTGGGGTCGCAGAAGGCCTATAGATGAGGGTGGCGCCGGCTTCCGCGCGCAGGGTCAGAGGCTTGTCGACGACGAGCCTGCCGTGGTATTCGCCGCGGGGCAGCGCCAGGGTCGAGCGAGGTGCGGCGACGTCGATAAGGGCCTGTAGCCCGGAGGCGTCGAGCCCAGTCGCGGGCGGGCACGACGACTGAGCCTGCGCGAGGGCGAGGCCGGCGGCGGCCAGGCCGGTAAAGGCGATTGTCCTCGCGCGCATCAGGCCGCTCCCCTGCCGACGAAGGAGAGGAACCGGCGTTCTGGCCCCCCAGCGCCTGCCTGGCGCCAGTCCACGGGGAGTTCGTCGCGCAGCAGCTTCCCCTTGTCGAAGAGCAGGATCCGGTCGGCTATCTCGACGGCGTCGTCTATGCGATGGGTCGAGAAAAGGATCGTCGCGCCTCCCGCCTTGAGAGCGCGGAGGGTTTCCTTCCACTCGATAGTCCAGAGAGGGTCGAGGCCACTCGCGGGCTCGTCCAAGAGAAGGATGTCCGGCTCGCCGATCAGGGCCTGGGCGAAGAGGAGGCGCTGCTTCATTCCACGCGAAAAATCCGCGGCCGAGCGCCGCGCGTGCTCGGCCAGGCCCATGGCTTCGAGGGCGCGCCCGGCCACCTGCGCAGCCTCCCTGGCGCTCTTCGCCGCGCCCTTGAGCCGGGACACGAAGGCGAGCCAGGCAAGGGCCGAGCTGCCGGCCGGAAAGACGAGGCCATCGGGTACATAGGCGATGCGGAAGGACTCGAGGCCCCTGAGGGTACCTGAATCCGCGCGCGCGATCCCTCCGAGGATCCGGAGCAGACTGCTCTTGCCCGCGCCGTTCGGTCCGATCAGGGCCAGACTCTGTCCCTCCTCTACCTCGAAGCCGACCCCGTCGAGGGCGAGGACTTCGCCGTAGCGCTTCGAGAGGCCCGAAGCGAGGATGCGCCGGCTCATCTGGACGCCTTCCGGTTCCGGCGCGCCGCGAGGGCCAGGGGAAAGGCGAGATGGGCCGAAAGAAGAGCGATCGCCGCTACGATCCCGGGCAAGCCGAGGAAGAAGCTTTGCCAGTGATAAAATTCGGGGCCGAGGGCCGCGCCGTGATTACCTAGGAAGTCCGAGCCCAATCGCAGGGCCTCGGCCGGATCGATGGCCAGGAACAGAGCGAGCGCCGGCTTGGCGACCCGATACGGAAGTGCCGGGAAGAGAATCCAGCCGATCGCCTCGTAGAGGAATAAAGTGACGAACCAAAAAGCGAGGGCCGAGCCGGCAGCGCCGAGGACAGTACGACTCGCGCTGCCGAAAAGCGCGCCCCAGGCGGCATAGACCGCCGACGTCGCTGCCGCCGTGGCGACGAGCGTCGCGAGGGCCTTGATCTCGCCCGAGCCGCCCCGCAGGGGAACTATCCCGGCGATGCCGGAAGCCGCGAAGCTAACCAAGAGTCCGACGATCGCTGCCCCCGCTATCGCCGCGAGGATGCCGGCGTATTTGCCTAGGAGGAACCGCCGATCTCCAAGGCCGAAGGAGCGGAGGAGATCAGCCATGCCTCCTCCCCCGTCCTCCGCGAAGGAGAGGGCCGCGACGAGGGCCCCCGAGAGGCTGGAGAGAAGGAGGACGAGGCTGGACAGCGAGGAGCCGTAGCCGCCGGAGAAACCAGGAGCCAGGCCACTCGCCGCGCGCGTGGCCGAGAGGGCGAGAACGAGCAGGGCCATCGCGGCCGCAGAGGCGAGCACCCAGCCCCTGCGTAGGAGTCTGGCGAATTCGTGGCCGGCCACGACGAGCGCTTTTTTCACGTAGCGTCCTCCTCGCTCTCGTCACATCTTCATCTCAGGCGCCGGAACGACGACGAGATCGCCTACACCGACCACCTTCGCCCCGTCCTTGCGCGCCTTGGCGAAGCTCGTCGCGGCCGCCTTCGAGGCGAAGGCGTGGATGCCGTAGCCCATCGGCGTGGCCACTTCCTTCGACTGGACGAAGAAGGCCTTCTCGAGGGCCAGCCATTTATGAAACTGCGCGTCCTGCACATAGCGCGCGGCGATCTTGACTGAGCCTTCGGCCGACTGGAAGGCGAAGAGGCAGCCGATATCGTCGAACCAGTAGACGCGGCCGTCCGCAGCTATGGCCTGAGCCGCGTAGCCCGAGTCCTTGTTGGACATCTTGCACTGGGCGCAGGCATCGATGGCCGGGTCCAACGCGGCCGGGGTCGGAGCCTTGGCCTGGGCCCCGGCAAGTCCGGGGGCGGCGAAGAGGAGAGTTAGCAGTAATGCCTTGGCGATTTTTCTCGAGTTCATCGGAATGCTCCTTTAGTTCGCGAAAGCCTTTTCGAAAGCCTGCTCGAGGTCGGCGATGAGATCGTCGGGGTCTTCGAGGCCTATGGAAAGCCGGATCGTCTCTGGCGCAATATCGGCGACTTTTTGCTCATCGGGTCGCAGCTCACCATGCGTGGTCTTGGGAGAGTTGATGATGAGGGAGCGGGCGTCGCCGACATTTGCCTGGTAGCTGAAGAGCTCGGTGGAGTCGATTAGCTTGTTTATCCGCTCATCGTCGCCATCGATACCGAAGGAGAAGACGGAGCCGGCTCCGCGCGGCAGGTACTTTTTGGCGAGAGCTGCCGATGGAGAGCCCTTCGCGGAAGGGTACTTCACCCAGGTCACTCGCTTGTTGCCCTCGAGATACCGGACGATCTCCTGGGTGCTGCTCACCTGCTTAGCCACACGCTCGGAGAGGGTCTCTATGCCGAGGAGTATCAAATACGCATCAAGGGGGCCTAGGGCCGCGCCGAAATAGGCGAGGTAGTTCATCCTCGCCCGCGCCGTGAAGGGAAATTCGGGGAAGGCCTCGACGAAGCTCCGCTCCTTCTCGTCGCGATCGCGCAGGAGGTACTCGGCCTGCGTGAACTGGGGAAACTTGCCCTTCGTCCAATCGAATTTCCCGCTCTCGAGAATCAGCCCGGCGAGGGCGCTGCCGTGGCCGGAGAGGCCCTTGGTCGCGGAGTAGACCACGATGTCGGCGCCGAAGCGTATCGGATTGAGGAGGTAGGGCGTCGCGAAGGTGTTGTCCACGATGAGGGGAATGCCGTGCTCGTGCGCGACCTGGGCGATCGCCTCGATGTCGGCGATGACCGCGTTGGGATTGGTGATCGACTCGATGAAGATGGCTCGCGTCTCCGGCCGGATAGCATTCTTGAATGAAGCCGGGTCGTCGACATCCTTGGCATAGTCGATCCCGACGCCCAGTTTCGGATAGACCTTCTTGAAGCTGTCCACGGTCCCGCCGTAGAGGTTGGGCGTCGTGAGTATGCGCCCGCCGCCTTCCGCCGCGTTGAAGAGGGCGTAGGTCACGGCCGCCATCCCCGAGGCGAGGGCAATCGCGCCCTTCGCCCCGTCCAGGACGGCGACCCTCGCCTCGAGAGCGGCAACCGTGGGATTCCCTACTCTAGTATAGAGGTAGCCGAATTCCTCGAATGTCAGCAGCCTGCCCGCCCTGGCCGTGTCGCCTAACTCATACGAGGCAGTCTGGTAGATGGGCACTTGGACCGAATGATTGTGCTCGTCGGGATTGTAGCCAGCCCTCACCTTTAACGTGTCGAAACCCAAGTTCGCCGCGGCCATAAGGCCCTCCTTAATGCATACGTATGATTCAACTGCGACGCCGAGACCGAGCGAAGCCTGGAACTCGGGCCTGCACGTCAGCGGTTTCGAGAAAATGCGACTGTGGTGGAATTAGTTCAGCAACACATGAAGCAGGCCATCATCGAAATGCGCATATGCCTAGGCACCTTCTTCGTAAAGTTGAGGACGGCGATTTTCGGCGTCGTGCGCATGATGACCTCCTTCGACGGGCTGCTCGTGGTGGCGGCCGGTCAAGATACTGCAATACAACCAAGTAGACCTTATTAGTCTATTATAAGGCAGTTGTCAAGACATTCAACGAAAAAAGCGAAAGTTCATGTTTCATCCCGCAGCCGATAGCTGCGAGCAGAGGGGAGACCGTAAGCCGGTTCGGCAGATAGGATGGCGTCGACGATGGCCCCTTCGACTGCGCGTACTGCGAGAAGAGCCACGGCGTCGGGGTCCGCCTCGACCTCGCCCGAGGAGAGGGCGAAGAGGCTGTCCCCGTCCCAACGCGTATGAGAGGGGCGCACGACGCGGGCTATGCCGTCGTGAGAGACCGAAGCGAGGCGTTTTGCCTCTCCCTTCGAAAGCCTCGCGTTAGTCGCTATGCATCCGATGATGGTATTCCCGCTGAAGAAATCCTTTTTCTCACCCAGGGCGGCCAGGAGACAGGCTTCCGAGTCGGCAAAGCTGCCGGGCGCCTCGCCTCTCGTCCCAGCCAGGATCCTCCCCGTGGAAGGGTCAATGACATCGCCGACGCAATTCACTGCCACTAGGGCATAGACGGCGAGCTCTCCTATTCCGAGGCAGAGGGAGCCCAGGCCGGCTTTCATGGAGCGGCTGGGGCCGAGAGCCTTGCCCAGACTCGCCCCCGTGCCCGCGCCTGCGTTGCCTCGCCCAGGTAGAGGATTACGCGCGAGGGCGCGGATCGTGGCCTCGTAGCCCATCGCCGCATCCGGACGGGCGTGGTAGTCGCCGCAGCAGAGGTCGAAGAGGACAGCGCCGCAGACGATGGGCACTCTGCAGAGGCCGACGTCCCTGCCGATACCCTTCTCCTCTAGACCGCGCACGACGCCCGCGGCGGCATCCAGCCCGAAGGCGCTCCCTCCTGCGAGAAAGACGGCGTGGATAGAGCTCCGCGAGCCCGCGGGATCGAGACCCTCGGCCTCTCGCGTTCCCGGCGAGCCCCCTCTGACCTCGAGACCTGCCACGGCGCCTTTCTCGCATATGACGACGGAGATGCCCGTACCCCCCGCTTCGTCCTGCGCGTGCCCGATGCCGAAGGCATCGAGGCGATCCAGCCCGACAACCTGCGGCTCTGCGCTCATCGCCCTTCCTCCGCCGAGCCGAGGATCGCGACTACACTGGCCACGATCTCCTCGACTCCGGCCAAGGCCCCTTTGCCGAGGTCTCCGCAGGCGAGGCGCCCCTCCTTTGGCTCTATGATCCTCCAACCCCGCGAGAGGAGCTTCGCGAGATTGTCTTGGACTGGCGCGCTCTGGTACATATTCGTGTTCATGGCCGGGGCGATAAAGGCGGGCAGGGCAGGATCGAGTGCGAGAGCGACCGCGCTCAGCATGTCGTCAGCCAATCCATAAGTCAACTTCGCTATTATATCGGCGCTCGCTGGAGCCACGAGGAAGAGATCCGCCCTCTTCGCCAGGGAAATGTGCTGGACCTCGCGAGGGAAGTCCTCGGCGAACATGTCAGTGTGGACACGGTTCAGGCTCAAAGTCTGAAGGGTGAGGGCGGTGATGAAGCGCGAGCCGTCGCGGGTGAGGATGACCTCTACGGCATAGCCCAGCTTGACTAGGGAAGAGGTGATATCGGCAGCCTTGTAGGCGGCTATGCTGCCCGTGACGCCGAGGATAATACGCTTCACGTCCGTGTCTCCCTTCCATTCCCGAGGAGAGCCGCGGCGATGCGGCCTGCGATAGCGTCCTTCCCCTCGAGTCGCTCACTCCTCCCCGCCGGGTCGATGAGGAATCCGGCATAGCCCGAGCCGAAGGCTGCCCTAGCGTCGTTGGCGAATACAAGGGAGCAGCGGGCGGATTCGAGGAGTCGTAGCCCGGCGGCGACGAGCTCCTCCTCGGAAGCTCCGCAGAGAAGCTTGAAGCCGACGATGATCGCTCGAGGAGCGGCCTCGCGCAGGGTCGCGATCAGCTTAGGCGTCCGCTCGAGCAGAAGGACGGGGTCCTCGATGTCCGAGGCAATCTTGCCCGAAGACAAGATGGGAGCCGAGCGCAAGAGGCGGACTATCTTCGCGGAGAGGAGCCCCTCGTCCTCGCCGGGAGCTAGGTCGCCCGAAGCGAATGCGAGCGCCAGGGCCGAGGCCATGGATCCGAGCGTAGCAGTCCTTGCTACTCTGAAATCGGAGACTGCCATAGCGTGGACGATCGCCCCAATCTCCTGCTCGCGCAGTAAGGAGGACAATACCTCGCCCAGATCGCCGACCGTATCGACCGGGAGAGCTGTCGTCCGTGGGGTTTCTGGCATGCTCGCGCTCGGGCCGTGGACATAGTACAACCACTCGACGGCCTCCCCTCCATCTTCGAAGAGGCGCTCGGCAATCGCCCTCCCGAGCCTTCCAGTCGAGCGGTTTGTGATGCAGCGGACTTCGTCGATAGGTTCAACCGTCCCGCCCGCGGTTATAATGACCTTCAAATAAAACACCTTTCGACACGGCGGTTAGAGATGCATAGCGAAATGCTGTGAAAGAGAAGCTATCGGAAAGCTCATCAACTGCCCCATATTGACAGAAAGCAAACAACCTATTAAGACCTATATAGTCCTTTTAATACTGCAATGTCAATGCATACAGCTTTTCACAAAAAGGAGCGTCGATGAACTCAGGCGAAGATCGCTACGGCTTCAACACGAGGGCTATCCATGCGGGAGAGGGCCCTGATCCGGCAAGCGGCGCCTCCGCCCCGAGCATCGTCATGTCGACGACTTTCGTCACCAAGGCAGGCGCTTCCTTCTCGGCCGAGGATTTCGGGCCAGAAACCCCGTACATCTACTCGCGCTGGGGAAACCCGACAGTAGCCCAGCTCGAACGCAAGCTCGCGAGCCTCGAGGGGGCCGAAGCCTGCATAGCTTTCGCGAGCGGCATGGCCGCGATCAGCGGCCTCCTCCTTCAATTCCTGAAACCGGGCGACCAGCTTCTCATCTCCGACGTGAGCTACGCCGGCACCGCTGAGTTCGCCAAGGACTATCTTGCCACTCGGGGGATCGAGGTGGTTCGCGCCGATTTCTCGGATGTGCGCAATGTCGAGGCGGCGCTGCGGCCGAATACGAAGCTCGTGTACGCGGAGACGCCCGCCAACCCCCTCGTCCGGCTGACCGACATAGCTGCCGTCGCGCGCCTAGCCCACGCCGCCGGAGCGCGGTTCGCGGTCGACTCGACCTTCGCCACCCCCGTCGCGACTAGGCCCCTCGAGCTCGGCGCCGACTTCGTAATCCACTCTCTCACCAAGTACCTGGGCGGGCATGGCGACGCCTTGGGCGGCGCGGTCCTCGGCCGGGCCGCCGACCTCGCCGAGCTCAAGAAGGGCGCGAGCATCCACTTCGGCGGAGTCATCAGCCCCTTCAACGCCTGGCTCGTCATGCGCGGCATCGCCACTCTGGGCCTCCGCATGCGAGCCCACGAGGCGGGGGCCCTCGAGGTCGCGCGATTCCTGGAAGGCCATCCAAAGGTCCTGCGCGTCATCTACCCTGGCCTTCCATCCCATCCCCAGGCCGAACTCGCGAAGAGGCAGATGAGGAATTTCTCGGGAATACTGAGCTTCCAGGCGAGGGGCGACGGGAAGGCCGCGGCGGTCCGGCTGTCGAAGCGCCTCGAGCTCGTCCACTATGCCGTGTCCCTCGGCCACCACCGGAGCCTCCTGTTCTACCTCGCGACCGACGATATGTTGCGCACATCCTTCGAACTCTCTGCAGAGCAGGAGACTTCCTACCGGAGCTACGCAGGCGAGGGAGTATTCCGCCTCTCGGTTGGGCTAGAGGATCCCGAAGACATCATCGCCGACCTGAGCAGAGCCCTGGATAGTTAGGGAGGTGGGCCAATGCCCGATATCAGCAGAAAGGCATCCTCGTTCGGCGAATCCGTCATCAGGGCCATGACTAGGTTGTCGAACGAGTGCGGGGCGATCAATCTATCACAGGGCTTCCCCGACTTCTCCCCCCCGCCTGAGCTCCTCGCGGCCGCCGAGACGGCGATCAGGGAGGGGCCTCATCAGTATGCGGTGACTTGGGGCGCCCAGAACTTTCGCGAAGCCCTCGCCGAGAAGCAGAGCCGCTTCATGGGCCTGCCCCTCGATCCAGACAGACATATCGTCGTCACATGCGGCAGCACCGAGGCCATGATGGCCGCCATGCTCGCCGTCGTTGACCCCGGTGATCGGGTCGTTGTCTTCTCGCCTTTTTATGAGAACTACCAGGCCGACGCACTCCTCGCGGGCGCCCTGCCCCTCTGCGTCCCCCTCCGGGCGCCTGACTTCTCCTTCGACCCGGAGGAGCTCGACCGCGCCCTGCCCGGAGCCAAGGCCCTGATCCTCTGCAATCCCGCAAACCCCAGCGGCAAAGTCTTCTCGAGGCCCGAGCTCGAGGCGATCGCGGAGCTCGCCCGGCGCCGCGACGTCTTCGTGATCACGGACGAGGTCTACGAGCACATCGTCTACAGGCCTCGTGAACATGTATATATGGCCTCCCTGCCCGGCATGTTCGAACGGACGATCTCATGCAGCTCCCTGTCGAAGACCTATTCGATCACCGGCTGGCGCCTCGGCTACGCGATCGGCCCCGCGCGCGTGATCGAAGGCATGCGCAAGGTGCACGATTTCCTCACGGTGGGCGCAGCCGCGCCCCTCCAAGAGGCTGCAGTCACTGCCCTTCGCTTCCCCGACTCATACTATGAGGACCTTCGCGAGCTGTACTCGGGCAAACGGGGGATTTTCCTCGACTATCTCGAGCGCGCGGGCTTGCCCTATGTCAGGCCCGAGGGGGCCTATTACGCGATGGTCGACATCAGCGGCTTCGGGGCCTCGAGCGACTCGGCCTTCTGCGATTGGCTCGCGCGCGAGGTCGGCGTCGCGGCTGTGCCGGGCTCGAGTTTCTTCCGGGGCGAGACCCGCGACTTCGTCCGCTTCCATTTCGCCAAGCGGGATGCGACACTGTGCGAGGCCGGAGAGCGGCTCTGCTCCCTGGGCTCGATCTGGGAATCGAGCCTCTCGGCGGGGAAAGCCCCTATTGGCGAGTAATGGAAGACATGCTCGCCCTCAGGCGAGAAAGGGGCTGATCTGCTTGCGGAGCTCCTCGGCCGAAACGAGGCCGTGGTTGACGCGACGTGGAGCACCCTTCGCATCGAGGATGAAAACCGTCGGCAGGCTGACAACACCGTAGCGTTCAGCGATGCCCGGCCTTTCGGTCACATCGACGTCGATGACTTGGATGGCCCCATCGAGCTCTCGCTCGAGCCGATGTGCCGCGGGCTTTTGCGCATGGACGCAGGGGGCGCAATGGGGCGAGCCGAAGACGAGGAGCGCGGGCCTGCCGAGGGCGAAACCATCGGGGACGCCTCGGCCATCCTCAGAAGCTCGGCGCGCCCTCGCGAGTACGGCACGCCCTAGGAGCTTCCAGGCGCCGAGAGAGGCAGTGCCCGCAATCAAGACTAATAGCACTCTCGCGGCTATGCCTGTAAACATCTCTAGCCTCGCCTAGGCCTTGGTAGATGCGATCGGAGCCTTGGGCTTGAGTCCTGGGAAGATGCCCTCGGGGGCCTTCTTCGAGAATCCGGGAAACTTGAGCTTCGCGAGCTGGTAGTAGACGAAGCAGCCGGCGCAAAACCCGGCGAAGGCGTTGAGAGAAGCGAGGACGATTACGAGCCAGACTAGTAACCAGCCGAGTACCGGCTGGCCGGCCAAGAGGGCGACCGAGCCTGCGAGCAGGACAACCGTGCCAAAGCCCTGGGCGAAACGGTGCGGCTCGGGATTGTCTAGGATCACTTCCGGCTTCACCCACTTCAGAGGCTTGAGTATTCCGGCGTAGATCGGGTAGAAGCCGGGCTTGCCGAAGATCGTGCCCAGGGCCATCACGAGCCCGACGCCGAGTGCTATGAACGGAATGTTGAGAATGAAGGCGAGCAGGTTCAGGGCGATGATGATGATCTGATTTGTCGCAAGTGCCCTATGATCTACCGGCCGAAGAGAATCCGACATACTCAACCTCCACCTATATACGACTAATAAGACCCATTTACAAATCTTTAATATGAGAATACTGTCCACTTATCGAAATAGTCAAGCTGGCTACCACATAGTGGTACGCGAACAGTCACTGCCAAGGTCTGCTCGAAAAATGGGTCCGAACTCAGAAAGGGGGCGATAGAATGGTGGACTTCTTGCTGCTCAAGGCTCGCTTGCTGACCGAAGGTATCCGCACCGATGCTGAAGCCCTCGGTGAGGTCGGGACTAGATATAAAGAGCAGAACCACGGCCTTTTCGGATGGGACTTCGAGAACCATCCCGAGCTGAAGATCCCGGACGACTTCCAGCTACAGGACGGAACGGTGGTCCAGTTCCGCCTGAACTTACAATCGCCCTATGCCCTGCGCCTCAACGGCGAGAGGCTCCACGTCTGCAAAGGCGAGGAAACGATCTGTGGCGCTTCCCTGATACCTCGCCCGGACTTTTACGCCAGGAAAACCGAGGGCGGCAACGACATGATCAGGATCGGCCAGGTCGGCGGAAAGGACAACCTCTTCTTCTGCTACCAGAACTACTGTTCTCATTTCTCGACCAACAAGCAGTGCGCCTTCTGCAACCTCGTCTCGACCTCGAAGACCTACGGCTCCGTACTCAAGAAGAAGGACCGTGAAGAGATAGGGGAAGTTGCGGGGGCGGCCTTTGCCGAGGGCCTCGTGCACCACATCAGCCTGACCGGCGGCTGCTTCCAGGCGGAGAAGGAGGTGGAGGTCATCTCGGGCATACTCGAGTCGATCCGCGGGCATACCGGGCTGGATAGGGTGCCGGGAATCCTCCTCCCCTCGCCCGCCAAGGGCGCCGCTATCAGGAAGTATCGCGAGACTGGCATCGGCTCTCTCGGGTACAGCATGGAGATCTGGGACGAGGCCCTCTATAAAGCCCTCTGCCCAGGCAAGGCCGAGGTCACCTCACACGCCGAGTTCCTCGCCTCCATCCACGAGGCCGTGGAGGCCTTCGGCCATGGCAATGTGTACGTCATGCTCGTGATGGGGCTGGAAACCCGCGCGACCTTCCTAGAAGGAGTGCGCGCGGCCACCGACTTGGGCGCCCGCCTCGCCCCATACGTCTGGGCGCCCAACCCCGGCTCCAAGCTCAGCGGCCACCGGGCTCCCTTCGCCGAGTGGTACGCCGACACCACGCGCGAGGCGGCTCTCATCGTAAAGGAAGGAGGCCTCTTCGAGCCTTCCGAAAACTGCTGCCACCACTGCGACGGCAACACCTTGCTGATGGACGGCCTGCGGGAGATAGGCGGCGACGAAAGACAAGAAAATCATTCCTAGCCTCTTGACGCAAAATAGGCCTTCTGTTAAACAGGACTAAATAGGTCTATATTATCCTTTTAAGAGAGGCGTCATGCGGATCTCCGTCGTCGGCGGAATGGACAGGCTAGAGAGGCAATACAAACTCGAGGCCGCTAAGCTCGGGCACGAATTGCGCGTTTTCAACGTGCTCGAGTCGAACATGTCCGCGAAACTCGCGCGCTCTGGCGCTGTCGTGCTCTTCACCGGCAAGAACTCCCATGAGGCTCGCATCCAGGCCGTAAACACGGCCAGAGCCTGCAATATTCCACTCCTTATGTGCCACTCCTGTGGCGTCTGCGCATTCCGCGACTGCCTAACATGCATCGCGATGTCTGAAGAGAAGGTCGTGCGTTTAGGGTCGTAGCCCCAGGAGGGAAAAGACATGAGCGAGAAGCGGAACTACGGCTTCGACACCCTGCAGGTTCACGCGGGGCAGGTTCCCGATCCGACGACGGGCGCCCGAGCGGTGCCCATTTACCAGACGACCTCCTTCGTGTTCAAGGACTTCGCCGCTGCCCAGGGCATCAGCTCCGGCGAAGTGGCGGGCTACGACTACACGCGGATCATCAATCCGACGAACGAAGTCCTCGAGAACCGCATCGCCGCGCTCGAGGGAGGGAGCGGGGCCCTGGCCGTGGCCTCGGGTTCCGCCGCGACGGCCTATTCGATCCTGAACATCACCCATACTGGCGACAATATAGTCGCAGCCAAGACACTCTACGGCGGCTCCTTCAACCTCTTCGTGAATACCCTCCCAAAGCATGGAGTGACGACGAGCCTCGTCGACCCGAAAGACCCGCGGAATTTCGAGCGAGCGATCGACGACAGGACGAAGGCCATCTTCATCGAGACGATCGGCAACCCCGACGTCAACATCATCGACTTCGACGCCGTGGCGGCTATAGCGGTCAAGCACACGATCCCGCTCATCGTCGACAACACCTTTGGTACGCCCTTTCTATTCAAGCCCTTCGAGCATGGCGCCAACGTCATCGTCCACTCCGCGACGAAGTTCATAGGCGGTCACGGCACGAGCATCGGAGGACTCATCGTCGACGGAGGCAACTTCGACTGGGCCTCGGGCAAGTTCCCCGACTTTACGACGCCGGATCCCGCCTACTCGGGCTTCATCCACGCGGAAAAGTGGGGCAACCAAGGCTACATCGTGAAGGTACGGCTCCACTACCTGCGCGACTTCGGCGCCTGCATGAGCCCCTTCAACGCCTTTCTTTTCCTTCAGGGCATCGAAACACTGTCCTTCCGAGTCGAGCGGCAGGTTCGCAACGCGCAGAAGGTTGCCGAATTCCTCGCCGGCCACGACCAAGTCGAGTGGGTGAACTACCCTGGGCTGAAATCGAGCCCGTATTATGCGCTTGGCAAAAAGTACCTGCCCAAGGGGCCTGGTTCCATCCTGACCTTCGGCATCAAGGGCGGCTTTGAGCGGGTCAAGCGCTTCATAGAAAGCCTCGAGCTCTTCTCCTTCCTCGCCAACGTCGGCGACTCAAAGTCTCTCGTCGTGCACCCCGCAACCGTCACCCATGGGCAGCTCTCGGAGGAAGAACAGCGTGCAGCCGGAGTCAAGCCCGAGCAGATCAGGCTATCGCTCGGGGTCGAGGACGCGGAGGACCTCCTCTGGGACCTCGGCCAGGCTTTCGAGAAGGCGCGCACCTGATCCGATGTACTCGTAATCTTAAGGAGTCGCCATGTCCGATCCGAGCCTTCGTGTCTATGAATCCCTCCTCGACCTCATGTCGAGTGCCGATAATCCCACCCCACTGGTTCGCCTAAGCAAGACCGTTCGCTTCCGGCACGCGAAAGTCTATGCCAAGCTCGAGTGGTACAACCCCTTCGGGGCCGTGAAGGACAGGGTCGCGTTCAATTTGCTCAGCGACGCGGAGGAGCGAGGCGTGGACTTGGCTCATCTCGTCGAGCCCACGTCGGGCAACACGGGCATGGCCCTGGCCCTTCTTTCGAATCTCCGGGGGTATCAATTCTCGGCGACTATCTCGAGCGCGATACCGCTCGAGAAGCGAAGCGCGCTCCGCCTTTTCGGTACTCGGCTCGTCGAGCTCGAGGACGAGCTCTGCCCCATGCCCGGCGTCCCCGAGGGGGCGATGGCCAAGGCCGACGAGCTCGCGCGGCAACCTGGCTGGTACTCGCTCAACCAGTACAAGAACCCGGCGAATCCCGAGGCCCACTTCCGCACAACCGGACCGGAGATTTGGCGCCAGACCGGGGGGACGGTGACCCACTTCGTCGCGGCCCTCGGAACCTGCGGCACGATCACCGGAGCCGGCCGCTTCCTGAAGAGCCAGAGGCCGGATGTGAAAGTCATCGGCGTGCATCCCACAGACGGCCACGACATTCCGGGAGTACGGAGTCGCCGGGCCCTGGCCCTCACGGACTTCTTCCTCCCCGAGGAATACGATGGCATCCTCGAGATCGGTGATGCGGAGGCCTACGCCCTTAACAAGCGTCTCTTCCTCGAAGAGTCCCTGATCGCGGGACCCAGCTCTGCCCTGGCCTTAGCCGGTGCGCTCAAAGCTGTTCCCGACGAGCCCGGAGTGGTTGCCGTCGTCATTTTCCCCGACAACGCCTTCAAATACATATCGTCCTACCGTAGGCACCTTCCCGAGCTCTTCGGGCCTCCGATCAAGGAGGGAGACACGGAAGCCCCGCCCGTGGCCAATAGCGCGGCAGCCGATCCCTTCGGCGGGCACTTGCGGGCAGCCGTCATCCTTGCCGAGGCTTCGCCGGACCTGGTAAGCGCTAGGGAGGCTGTGAAGCTCCATGAGAAGGGCACGATCATCGTGGATGTCCGCGAGCCCCAGGAGTACGCGCAACTGCGGGTCGTCGGGTCGACCCCTATTCCTCTCGGGAAGCTCGCCCAGGGAGACCTGGGCGGCCTGCCTGGGGACAGGTCCACTCCCATCCTCACCCTCTGCGCGAAAGGCAAGCGATCGATCTACGGCCTTCTTCTACTCAAGGCCCAAGGTTATACGAACGTGAAGAGCGTCAAGGGGGGCATGGGCGCCTGGGTCGAGGAAGGGCTGCCCACCGAGGCGAAGCCCTAGCGTAGAGTCAGGCGGGCTAACACGAAAGTGATGAAGGAAGGACCGGGCGTGATAGTGCCTTATCCTCCTCATCATCCATGGGCAGCTCTCCGAGATGAAAAGAAAATAAGTTCGCAAACGCGCATTTAGGCTTGACTTTCGTGTTTCCACTAATATAGAGTAATTTGGTCTTAATAGTTTAATATGGAGGTCATCATGAGAGTTGCCACATCCGTGTTCAGAGCCGGCGCTTTTTCTAAGGCGCCCCTGTCCATGTCTGTCGCGATGATGATGGCCTGCTTCATGTGTTGCTCCAACTAATCCCCTACCAGAACTGACAAGTCTTTGAAATCTCATCTCGCTTCGAGAGGCGAAGCCCTAGCCTAGCGTTAGGCTGGCTTTGGTCTGCCATAGGCGAGCCATGCAGTGAACATATGGACGATTCCAATTCATGGGGGCATATATGGCAACAGTCGCGGAGCCATCTTTGGCCGGAGGGCTTTCTCCGAGCGCCGCGGGCTGGCATGACTATTCCAAGCTGAAGGTCGTCAGCTCGAGGCATCCCTGGCGATTCGTAGGTTCGGCATTCGCGGTCCTGGGTCTCTCCCTCGTCGTCCAGTCGCTAGTGACGAATCCGCGATGGGAGTGGAACGTCGTCGCGGAATACCTGACCGTCGACTCGGTCCTGCGCGGCCTGTGGACGACTGTCTACTTGACTGTGGCCTCTGCGACCCTCGGCTTCCTATTCGGCGCCCTGATAGCGCTGGCCCGCCTCTCGAAATCGCCTGTATTATCAGGGGCCGCCTGGTTCTACACTTGGTTCTTCCGCTCGCTACCCATCCTCGTCCTCCTCGTGATCATCTACAACTGGGGATACCTCTACGAGTACGTGGGACTGGGCATCCCCTTCACGAACATCTCCTTCGTGAAGGTGAAGACTGTGACTCTATTAGGGCCTATAGCGACGGCGATAATCGGCCTGACGCTCAACGAGGCCGCCTACTCCGCCGAGACGATCCGCGGGGGCATCCTCTCGGTCGACCAGGGCCAGCTCGAGGCAGCGGCCTCTCTGGGTATCTCGCGCAGCCGCCGCTTCCTGCGCATCGTCCTGCCCCAGGCCATGAGGGCGATCCTGCCCAACGCATTCAACTCGCTCACGGGCCTCGTGAAGGGGACGTCCATCGTGTACGTCCTCGCCGTCTACGACATCTTCCACACGATCCAGGTCATCTACAACCGCACCCAGAGGGTGCTGCCCATGCTCCTCGTAGCCGTCGTCTGGTACGTGCTCCTGACGACCATCCTGAGTGTGCTCCAGTACTACGTCGAGCGGATCTTCTCGAAGGGGGCCTCACGCGCGGCGCCGAAGACGCCCTTCCAACGCCTGCGATCCCGGCTCGGCTCTATCGCCGATGGGATCAGGCAGCGCACAGCGGCCAGGCCCGCCGCGAGAATCGCGGCGCTCGAAGGAAAGGGAGGCGACGATGCTTGCGACGATTGAGGAAAGAAGGACAGAGATCGAATTCGCAGAGGCTGATGCCCAAGGCATCTCCGCCAGCGGCATCTGGGGCGGCGCGTCCGCGTGCCCGGCTACCGCGCAGGGACGCATCGAGATACGCGGCGTCCACAAGCACTACGGGGTCTTCCATGTGCTTCGGGACGTCAACCTGGACATCGAGGCTGGCAAGGTGACTTCGATCATCGGACCCTCGGGCTCGGGAAAGACGACCCTCCTCAGGTCGATCAACCACCTCGAGAAGGTCGACTCCGGCTACATCGCCATCGACAACGAGCTCATCGGCTACCGCCAGAGGGGCGAGCGGCTGTACGAGCTCAAGGAGAGGGAGATCCTCCTGCGAAGGACGAAAGTCGCGATGGTCTTCCAGGGCTTCCATCTCTTCCCGCACATGACCGCCCTGGAGAACGTGACCGAGGCGCCGGTCTCGGTTAAGGGAATATCCAAGGACAAGGCGGTCGAGGAGGCTCGGGCCCTCTTGGCCAGGGTCGGGCTTTCGGACAAGGAAGCTTCCTATCCGAGCCAGCTCTCGGGAGGACAGCAGCAGCGTGTGGCGATCGCGCGCGCGCTCGCGATGAAGCCCAAGGTCATCCTCTTCGACGAGCCGACTTCCGCCCTCGATCCCGAGCTCGTCGGGGAGGTTCTCCATGTCATCGGCGAGCTCTCCAAGAGCGGCACGACACTCGTCATCGTGACGCACGAACTGGGATTCGCGCGGGAAGTCTCGGACAAGATCGTCTTTTTCGACGAGGGCCGCGCCCTGGAGTACGGGCCGCCCTCGCAGATCTTCTCGAGCCCGCGTTGCGCGCGGACGGCGGAATTCATATCGAAGCTGCTGTAAACGCTCGGCATTCCGTTTTGTAACCACGAAGGAGGTGGATATGAAGATTCAGAGAAGAAATGCGGTGGCCGCGCTGGCAGCCGCCCTGAGCCTCGGCCTCGCGCTCGGCGCGGGAGCCCAGGGAGTCCTCAAGTTCAATCTGAGCCCGGACCAGAACCGGATCAGGGCGGACAAGAACGCGAAGGCGATTGCCCTCCTGCCCAAGGGAGTCCTCGCCCAGCCGGGCAAACTCACCGTGGGCATTTACGCATCCAACGGCGGCCTGCCGCTCTCCGGTTTCGCGACCGACGACAAGACCGTCATCGGGAACGAGGCGGACATCGCCCAGCTCGTCGCCGACAGCCTCGGCCTCGAGCTCGTCTTCGTGCCGACAGCCTGGGCGGATTGGCCCCTCGGTCTGCGCTCGGGCAGGCTGGACGCCTTCATCTCCAACCTGACGGTCACCGAGGAGCGCAAGGAGCTCTTCGACTTCGCAACCTATAGGCAGGACGTGCTCGGCTTCTACGTGAAGTCCGACAGCCCCATCAAGGCGATCAAGGAGTCCAAGGACGTCGCTGGCCTCAAGATCATCGTGGGGTCGGGAACCAACCAGGAGAAGATCCTCCTCGCCTGGGACGAGACGAACAAGAAGGCCGGATTGAAGGCCGTGGATTACCAGTATATAGACGATGCAGCTGCCCAGGACCTCGCCATCCAGTCGGGCAGGGCCGATGCCACCTTCGGCCCCAACGCGTCGGCGGCCTACAAGGCGGCCACGAACGGGCAGACCAAGCTCGTCGGCATCGTCAACGGCGGCTGGCCCCTCACGGCCAACATCGCAGTCGGCACCAAGAAAGACAACGGCCTCGCCGCCGCCTATGCCGAGGCCTTGAACGGCGTCATCGCGAACGGTAAGTACGCCCAGGTCCTGGCTCGCTGGGGCCTCTCGGCGGAGAAGGTCGACAAGTCCCTCGTGAACCCGCCGGGACTCCCGAAGCCCAAGAAGCAGTAGAAGTACCGATTCGCGGCTGTCCAATAAGTAGAAGAGGGCAACCACTATGTTCCGCGGTTCCTCTTTACTTATTGGATAGCCGCTCTTTAGGAGGAAGGCCGATGAGCGAGTATTCGGGCATCCGCGAGAGGAGGCCCTTTAGTTACCACGACCTGGGCGGCCAGAGCCAGGGTCTGGCGGAGGGCTTCAGGAAACGATGCCTCAAGGCCTCGGACCGCAGCTTCTCCCAGGGTCTCCAGTGCCAGGAGATCAACAGCATGTCGGCACTGATGTCGATGGAGGACTCGGTTTTCGTCGTCCACGCGCCCCAGGGCTGCGTCGGCTGTGCGAGCTTCGCCAACGACCTGTACCGCGTCGGCCAGGCCCACCGCGGACTTCCGATCATCCGCAACGCCCGGATCATCGTCACCAACCTCGACGAGAAGGACATCATCCACGGAGGCGAGGGCAAGCTCCGCGAGGCGATCCTGATCGCGAATGAGCGCTACGCGCCCAAGCTCATCTTCGTATTCGCCTCCTGCGCCTCGGGCATCATCGGCGACGACATAGACGGCGTAGCCCATTCCCTTGCGGGCGAGGTCGGCGCGATCGTCGTGCCCATCCACTGCGAGGGCTTCAAGTCGAAGGTCTGCGCCTCGGGCTTCGACACGGCCTTCATCTCCATCTCGAAGCACGTCCTGAAGGGCGAGCGGCTCCCCAAGCAGAAGAACCTCGTGAACCTCTTCGCGCCCACATCGGTGAGCCGCAAGGACCAGGTCGAGATCGAGCGCATGCTCGCCGTCCTGGGCCTCGAGGCGAACTACCTGCCCTTCTATAGCTCCCTCGAAAAGCTGAAGCGGATCCCCTCGGCCGAGGGCTCCACGGCGATCTGCAAGGTTTTCGCGGACGAGTTCATGAAGGAGCTCGAGCGGGACTACGGCATCCCCTTCGCGCACACGGTCATGCCGATCGGGGTGCGCAATACCGACAAATGGTACCGCGGCGTAGCCGCCCTCTTCGGCAAGGAGGCAGAGGTCGAGGAGGTGATCGCGGCCGAGCACGAGCGCGTCCTGCCGCAGATTGAAGGCATCCGCAAGCGCCTCGAAGGCAAGCGCGTGTTCATCTGCGGCGGCACGGGCCGCTCCTTCGCGGCGGCGGCCCTCGTCGACGACTTCGGCATGAGGCTCGTCGGCCTCGAGACGCCGACCTACGACGAGGACGCGCAGCTCGACATCGAGTACCTGAATGGCATTCACGGTGACTTTGTGGTCGACGTGGCGAACATGCAGCCTTTCGAGCAGGTCAACCTCGTGAAGAAATTGAAGCCCGACGTCTTCATCGGCGTGCCTACCTGGACGGCCCGCCTAGGCATACCCACGACCCACGTCCTCGACATGAAGCGCCCGACCATGGGCTACGACGGCATTCTCTACCTCGGGAACAAGATCGCCGATCAGATCGAGAACCCCGGCTTCAACGAGAAGCTGGCCGCGCACGCTCGACTGCCGTACAAGGCCTCCTGGTATGAGGACGACGCCTTCAAATTCATCAAGACGTTCGCCGGACCCGCTCCGGGGGCGGTCTCGCGCGCTGCCCCGGCCGGCGGCGAGCCAGTCATCAGGGAGGTTCGATAATGTCCGCGATAACCGAAGCCCCCCGCGGCAATTGCGCGCTCGGGGGCGCCAACGCCGTCTTCTCCGCGATCGACCGGGTGGTCCCCATCTACCACGCGGGGCCGGGCTGCTGTATGCAGACCACGGCTGGCGAGGCGGGGCAGGCAGGCGGCCGCTCGCCCTTCTACGTCTCCGGCGTGTCGACTCCCTGCACGAACATGCTCGAGCACGACGTCGTCTTCGGCGGAGTCGACAGGCTCCGCGAGACCATCTCGGGCGCGCTCGAGATCTTCGAGGCCGATGCCTTCTTCGTCCTTGAGGGCTGTACATCGGGGATCATCGCCGACGACGTCAAGAGCGTCACCGACGAGTTCTCCGCCAAGGGCCTGCCGGTGTATCCCGTCGATTGCCCAGGCTTTCTCGGCGAGAGCTATCGAGGTTACGAGATAGCCTTCGCCTCCCTCCTCGACCACGTCGTGCAGAGCGCGCCGCGCGAGGGCGACTTAGTCAACCTCTTCGGGATCATGCCCTATCACGACCCCTTCTGGGAGGGGAACTTCGAGGAGCTTATCCGGATCCTCGAGAAGCTCGGCCTGCGGGTTAACAGCTTCTTCACGCGCCGCCAGGGCATAGCCGCGATCAGGGACTCCTCGGCGGCGGCCCTCAACATTGTCGTTTCACCCTGGCTCCTCAAGGACGCCGCGGCCAAGTACGAGGAGCGCTTCGGCGTGCCGAGCCTGCGCTGGTCCGGCCTGCCTATAGGCGCCACCGACACCTCCGCCTTCGTCCGGGCGGTCGCCGACAGGCTCGGCCTGAAGGATAGGGCGGAGCGCGTGATCGCCGAGGAGGAGGCCTACGTCTATGGCTACCTCGAGACCGCGATCGGGGCCCTCAGCTGGAAGCGCTTCGCCGTCGTGGCGGACTCGAACACAGCCATCGGCGTGACGCGCTTCCTGGCCAACGACTACAGCTTCACGCCGATAGTCACTATCGTCACCGACCCGATCTTCAGGCCGGAGGACAAAGAGCGCATAACGCGGCAATTGACCGAGCTCGAGCACGCGAAACCGCCGGCGGTCGTCTTCGAGACGGACGGCTGGAAGATCGCTCGCGAGCTCGATTCCCATTCCGAGATCACCCTCCTCGTCGGCAGCACCAACGACCGCGAGTACGCCATGGAGAAGGGCATCCAGTGCAGCGTCGTCGCCTATCCCATCACCGATCGGTTGGTCTTCAACCGAACTTACGCGGGCTACCGGGGAAGCCTGACCCTGGTAGAAGACCTCTACGACAACCTGTAGCGAGGAGAGCCAGATGGCCATGAATCTAGAAGTCACCGAGGTGATGGGCAGGGAAAATCGACTGGGGTCGATCAGCGGCTATTGCGGGTCGCTCCGCGACCTTTCCTGCAAGGCCCGATGCGGCGGAGTGAAGGGCAGGGAGCGCTGCTTCAGCCAGGACAGCCTGTGCAACGCCGCCTGCGCCCAGGGAACCCTCTCCCTCATCATGGACGCGGCGATCGTGAACCACGGCCCAGTGGGCTGCGCCGTCGACGCGATCGGCTCCAACTTCGTGCTCAGGACGATGCAGCGCCTCTCGGGCGCTCCGGAGCATAACATCCGCTTCCTGAGCACGAACCTCCGGGAAAGCGACACGGTATTCGGCGCCTCGGAGAAGCTGAAGGAGACTATCCGCGAGACCTGGAGGCGCTACGAGCCGGCCGCCATTTTCGTCTGCTCGTCCTGCGCCTCGGCGGTGATCGGCGAGGATATCCGTGCAGTCGTCTCCGACCTCAAGGGCGAGATACCCGTCCCGATCAGCCCGGTTTCCTGCGAGGGATTCAAGTCGAAGGTCTGGGCTTCGGGCTTCGACGCAGCCTTCCACGCGATACTGACGGACATCGTAAAGCCGCCGGCCAAGAAGACCAATGTCGTGAACTTCATCAATTTCTTCGGAAGCGCCAAGAAGGAGATCGCCGAGCTCTTCGCCCGCTTCGGCGTCGAACCCTACTTCTTGACCGCAGGCTCGTCCATCGAGGGCTTGTCCCGCCTGTCTGAGTCGATCGCGACGGTCTCCATCTGCGGCACCCTCGGGACTTACCTGGGCACGGGGCTCGAGCAGAAGTACGGCGTACCCTACGTGCAGAGCATGCGACCCCACGGCATAGCCGGCTACGAGGATTGGCTTCGCCAGCTCGGCTCGGCGATCGGGAAGGCCGCCGAGGTCGAGGCCTACATTGCCGAGGAGAGGCCAAAGATCGAGGACGAGCTCCAGCGCCTGCGATCGAGGCTCAAGGGCCTCCGCGCGGTGATAGGCATGGGACCCGGCTACTCGTTCAACTTCATCAGGGTGCTGGGCGAGCTCGGCATCGAGGTCGTGTGGACCTCGGCCTGGCACTTCGATCCCAGGTACGACAGCGGGGCGAACGTGCCCGAGCTGGAATTCCTTGCGGGCGGCGGCGCCGAGGACATACCCTTCACCGTGAGCGACCAGCAGAATTTCGAAGTCATGAACGTTCTCAACACCCTGAAGCCGGACATCTACTTCTCCCGGCATCCGGGAACGACCGTCTGGGCCCTCAAGCTCGGCTACGCGTCATTGTGCGTGAACGACGAGTACACGGCCTTCGGATACAAGGGCATCGTCAACTTCGGCACGATGATCCTTGACTCGATCACCAACCGCAGCTTCGCTGAGCTCTTCGCGAAGCGCAGCAGGCTGCCCTACACCGAATGGTGGTTCCAGCAGGATCACGCGCATTTCCTCGCCGAGGAGGCCGGGTCCCGCGCCGCGGCCTCCGAGCCCGCCGCGGCGGCGATAGGAGCGGCGCATGAGTGACCTGGTAGAGGCGCCGCGCTTCGTCTGCGCGTTAGGCGCCATCAAGTCGGTGCAGGCCATCGACCGCGCCGTGCCCGTCCTGCACTCGGGGCCCGGCTGCGGCGCAAAGCTGGCCAACGGCATCTCCGAGCAGAACGGCGGCAGCCCCTCGGGCTACATCTCGCCGCAGATCTATCCCTGCTCGAACATCGGCGAGCGCGAAGTCGTATTCGGCGGAGCCGAAAGGTTGCGGCAGACGATCGAGAACGCGCTCAAGGTCATCGACGGCGACATCTTCGTCGCGCTTACGGGCTGCACCACTGCCCTGGTGGGCGACGACGCCGAGGAAGTCGTCCGTTCGTTCAAGGGCGCAGACAAGCCGGTGATCCTGGCCGATACTCCCGGCTTCATCGGCAACAACATCCGCGGCCACGAGATCGTCCTGGACGCACTGATCGACCAGTACATGAAGGGCGCGAAGGTCGAGCCGGGGCTCGTGAACATCTGGGCGACTGTCCCCTACCAGGACGCATTCTGGCACGGCAACCTGCGCGCCCTTGAACGCCTTGTAGCCTCGCTCGGCCTGCGGCCCAACACGATCTTCGGTCCGCGAAAAGGACTCGCCGCCCTCGACCGCGTGAGCGCCGCCTCCCTCAACATCCTCGCCTCTCCCTGGGTCGGGCTCGGCGCAGTACACAAGCTCGAAGCCAAATTCGGCACGCCCTACCTCCACTACCCGACCATCCCGATAGGGCCGCACGCCACCGGAGAATTCCTGCGTGCAGTCGGCACGGCCGCAGGAGTGCCAGACTCCCGCGTCGAGGCGGCGATCCGTGACGGTGAGGAGGAGTATTACTACTACATCGAGCGCTCCGCCGACGTCTTCCTCGAGACTAGGGCCATGGCCCGGCGATTCGTCATTATCGCGGACAGCGACTATACCCTGGCCGTCTCGCGCTTCCTCATCAACGATATGGGCCTCTTCCCCTCGAAGCTGTACATCACGGACGACGCGCCTATCGAGCACCGTGGACGCGTCGCCGGATACTTCGCCGAATTCTTGCACGGGATAAAGGCCGAGGTCGAGTTCTCGGCCGACGGCGGCCGCATACACGAGGAGATCACGAATACAGATTTCTACGGCCGACCCCTCATCCTCGGCAGCTATTGGGAGCGTTCGCTAGCGAAAGAACTGCGGGGCCACTACGTCGGCCTGGCGATGCCCGTTGTCGATCGGCTGATTCTCGATCGTTCCTACGTGGGTTATGAGGGCGCCCTTCGCCTCCTCGAGGACATCTACGGCGTCGTGCTCGAGACTTTCATCTAAGGAGAACCGCATGATCCCGCGCTACCCGGAATTCTTCAACGACGTCTTCGGCCCCGTCATGCAGCCGGGTTCGAGCTCGCATTTCGCCGGACCTTGCAGGATCGGGCTTCTTGCAGCCTCCCTGCTCGGGGAGGAGCCGGAGCGCGTCGAGTTCGTCCTCGATCCCGAGGGGACCTATGCGGGAATCTTCGGGCACATGAATGAGGATCTTGGTCTCATCGGGGGTGTTCTTGGCCTCGGCCCCGAGGATCCCCGTCTTTTCGATGCCAGAGAGCTCGCAGTCTCCCGCCGCGTCGATGCGAGCTTCGTACTCGAGAGGATATCGGAGAGTACGCACCCCAACGCAGTGAAAATACGGTCCCGCGGCCGCTCGGGGAAGAGAGTTGAGCTCGTCGGCGACTCGACGGGCGGGGGCATGGTCGAGCTCCGCGCTGTCCAGGGCTTCCCGGTGAGCTTCACGGGCGACAGCTATGTGCTTCTCGATTTCTGTACTCGGGGCCGGACGAGCCGGCCCGACCCTGCGATAATCCTCGAATCCGGCGTCTCAGAACTTAGCGATGCGAGGATGATGTACTGGTACAAGCTTTCGAGGTCCCCCGAAGTCCGACCGCCCGAATCGCTGGTCCTCGCTCCCATTCTTCCCGTGCCCAGCCTCCCAGGTCGCAAGCCCCAGCTCTTCGATACGATGGTCTCCTGGCGCGCGCTCGCTGAAAAACAAGGCACAGGGCTATATGAGGTTGCCCTCCGTTACGAGGAGGCGGCTTCCTGTTGGCCGAGAGAGCGCATCATCGCGGCGATGCGCAGCATCGCTCGTCTCCTCGACCGTCAGGTCCGCGTTGTCTACGATGAGGACATCCCCGTTCCCGAAAGCCCCGACAGAAGGAGGGACGACCGCATATGGCCACTCTACGAGAGCCGTGGGCCTACTCTCGGCGGCTCCGTCATGGCAACCGTTATCAAGCGAGCGCTAGGCGTCATCGTGAAGACACCTGGCGTGCCTATCGTTCCTGGACCAATGGGCACGGGTGGAGGCTACCTCTATTCGGCATTGAGCGCCGTCCGGGAATCGCGCGGTTATGGAGAAGACGATCTCCTTCGCGGTCTTTTCATCGCAGCCGGTGTGGGCGCGATCGCATATACGAGAAGCGAGCCGACCGGAGAAGTAATCGGCTGCGCGGGCGAGTGCGGGCTCTGCTCAGCTATGGCGTCAGCGGCAATAGTAGAGATGGCAGGCGGAGCTCCGGTTCAAGTCGAAAATGCGGCGAGCTACGCCATTCAGGCTGCTATTGGCCTTCCCTGCGACCCCATTCCTGGAGGCCGCGAGCAGCCCTGCCTGAGCCGTATAATCTCCGCCGTGACGAATGCGATCAGCTTCGCGGACCTCGCGCTCGCTGGAACGGATGCCGTCCTGCCATTTCACGACGCGCTTGAGGCGGCGGACCGCGTAGGCCGCGCCCTCTCGCCAGACCTTCGCTGCAATGGAAAGGGCGGGTGCTGTGCCACATCCGCGGGCAAGAGACTTTCGGAGGACTTCGACCGCAGGCGTGGTCGGTCGATTCTTACAAGCCCAGAAACCAGCGATGAATTGCGGCGTCCGGAATAAGCTCGGGGTGGAAAGTAGCGCCGACCATCCGATCCTGCCTAACGAGGACCGGGTCTCCCCGGCATGAGGCCAGTATCTCGACATTCGAACCGAGCGAGACTATCTTGGGCGCGCGTATGAAGACGGCTTCGAGTCTTTCCGCACCCGATGCCGAGGTCTCGATATATTCGCGGAAGCTGTCGACCTGACGACCATAGGCGTTCCGCCTGACCTCGACATCGAGAAGGCCAATGCCAGGTTGCTGTAGACCCTCAATCCGCGCGGCAAGAAGGATGAGGCCGGCGCATGTCCCGAAGACGGGCATGCCGCCGCTTATGCGCCGAACGAGCGTATCCATCAACTCGAAGCGGACGAGGAGGTTTCCGATCACCGTGCTTTCGCCGCCCGGCATGATCATGGCATCCGCCGCCTCGATGTCCTCGACTGTCCTTACTTCGAAGCTATCGCGCCCGGCCCGACGTATTGCGGCTGCATGGGCCGCGTAGTCCCCTTGGAGGGCGAGTATCCCGATCTTTTTCACGGCGGATTACCAGCCACGCTTCGCCATCCGCTCCTCGTCCTTAAGCTCGCCTAGGCCGATCCCGACCATAGGCTCACCGAGATCCTCCGAGAGTTCCGCGAGCTTCTTGGGATCCTTGTAGTAGGTGACGGCGCCAACGATGGCGATCGCGCGGCGTTCGGGATCGCCCGACTTGAAGATACCCGAGCCCACAAAGACGGACTCGGCGCCGAGTTCCATCATGAGAGCCGCGTCCGCAGGGGTAGCGACACCGCCGGCGGAAAAATTGGGCACTGGCAACCGGCCCGACCGTGCGACTTCGACGACGAGTTCGTAAGGAGCCCCGAGTTCTTTCGCGGCCGTCATCAGCTCCTCGGGCCTAAGGCGCGAAAGACGCGCAATCTCATCGGTCACGGTCCGCATGTGCCGCACCGCCTCGACTATATCGCCTGTGCCTGGCTCGCCCTTGGTACGGATCATGGCCGCTCCCTCGCCTATGCGGCGCAGGGCTTCGCCGAGATCGCGGCAGCCGCACACGAAGGGAACCTTGAATGCCCATTTATCGACATGGTAACGGTCGTCCGCCGGAGTGAGAACCTCGGACTCGTCGATGAAGTCGATCTCTAGAGCCTCCAGAATGCGCGCTTCGGCGAAATGACCGATCCGGCATTTCGCCATCACGGGAATGCTTACCGCGTCCTGGATCGACTTGATGATCTTTGGATCGGACATACGGGCCACGCCGCCCGCGGCCCTTATATCGGCGGGCACACGCTCGAGGGCCATGACCGCCACGGCACCGGCCCTCTCCGCTATCTTGGCCTGAGCGGCGTCGGTCACGTCCATGATCACGCCGCCCTTGAGCATTTCCGATAGTGCTATCTTGGTCCGCCACTCGGGCCCCTGTCTCTCTGTCCACGGTTCATCAGCCATTTAGGATTCCGGGATTACGCTTCGGCTTCGAAGAGCCACGTCGAAAGATAGCGCTCCCCGGTATCGGGCAGGACGACGACGATTGTCTTTCCAGCGCTCTCGGGCCTCTTGGCTATCTGGATTGCGGCCCAGAGCGCGGCGCCTGAGGATATCCCGACGAGGATGCCCTCTTCCTTGGCTAGCTTACGCGCGGTACTGCCTGCGTCCTCATGTTTCACCGTGATGACCTCATCCACGGCGGCTCGGTTGAAAACCTTTGGGACAAAGCCGGGGCCGATGCCTTGGATCTTGTGGGGGCCGGACCGTCCCTCGGAAATGGCCGGAGAATCTGCAGGTTCGATGGCGAAGGATTTGAGGCCGGGCTTTTTCTTCTTGAGCGCTTCGGAGACTCCGGTGATCGTGCCGCCCGTTCCCACTCCGCCGACGACGATGTCCACCTTGCCCTCGGTGTCGCGCCATATCTCCTCGGCGGTAGTGCGACGGTGCACCTCGGGATTGGCAGGGTTATCGAACTGCATCGGGATGAAAGAACCCGGCGTCGCTGCGGCGAGCTCCTCGGCCTTGGCGATCGCACCCTTCATGCCCTTCGGTCCTTCGGTTAGGACTAGCTCGGCGCCATATGCCGCGAGGAGTTTGCGTCGCTCGATCGAAAAGGTCTCAGGCATCGTGAGGATTATTCGATAGCCCTTCGCCGCCGCAACAGCCGCGAGGGCAATGCCCGTGTTGCCGCTTGTCGGTTCGATAATTACCGAGCCAGGCTTGAGCAGCCCTCTCTTCTCCGCATCCTCGATCATCGCGAGGCCGATTCGATCCTTTACGCTCGAAAAAGGATTGAGGGACTCGAGCTTAGCGAGGAGGGTTACCTTCGAATCTGGACCAAGGGCCTTGATCTTTACGAGAGGAGTATTGCCTATCAAGTCTGTAATTCTCTCAGCGTATGCCATCCAAGTCTCCTTTACTATGAGATGCGAAAATAGATGTCGTATCAGATCGAATAGTCCGGCGTCCTCGGAGCCGCTACGTCACCGACAGAGATGCTAGCCAAATAGTCCTGTATGACTTTCTCGAGACCCGTCCAAACCGGCAAAGTTGGACAGTCCGCGGAGCGTGCGCAGGACTCAGGGTGATCCGTACACTCTAAGAGGGACGTACGCCCCTCCAATACCTCCACGACATCCTGGACGCTGATTTCTAAAGGCGACTTTGCGAGCTCATAGCCGCCTCGCGCCCCTCGTGCCGATTTTATGATGCCAGCATTACGCAGGGGCACAACGAGCTTAGCGAGATAGGTTTCCGGAATCGCCTGATGCTCTGCAATCGAACCGAGATCCACTGGACCTTCCGTGTTACGTTGCGTAAGCTCGATCAGAAAACGTAGCCCATATCTCGATCTTGTAGAAATGAAGCTCATATATACCCCTATTAAGACCCTTTAAGGATACTTTAACTCCGATAATGTGTCAAGAGACAACAACTATCATTTGACCAGAACTCTTATTTCTTTCACTCGACCAGCGTCGAGGAAGGAGGAGTATTGGGCGGGAGAAAGAATAACCTCAGGGTCGAGATGATGAGGCGGCGTCCGTGATCGGTCTGCCAGACCGTGCAGATGCCGGTCGTGTAGGATTCGGTGATCTCGATGTGCATCTTCATGGGGTGCTCCAGAAATCGGAATGATGGAATATAAAGAGACCGGAGTCGGAGTACCAGGAGTAGACGGCCAGAGTATCAGGCCCGAACGTGATGGAGGCCCGGCGATGGCGATGGCAGTACTTCTAGATCATGGTAGGGAGCCAATGAAGACAGCCTGGAGGTCCTTATCGCGGCCGATCGCCTTAGCGGCCTTATTGGCGATGTCCTTCGAGGAAACTTGAATGGCTGTAGAGGGATCGCGGGAGAAGAAGATCGAGTAGCCACCGCCATATGCTGCGCCGATGCGATCGATTCTAGAAACGTAGTCGCCTTGTGAGCTTCTGAGAACATACATGGGGGTCCTCCTGGAAGGAATGAAAGGCGGCGGGCAGCGGAAAAAACAACGGGCGGGGGCTGGGACTAGGAAAGAAAGAGGCTCATCGCATAGTCGAGTGGGTGAATTCGCATAACTTCAAGGTCCTGGAAGCATAGAAGTCAAAATCTTAAGACTGAGGTACTCCTCGTCATGGATACCATATGCCCTTCGCCAGATGGCCCTGATCTTTCCGTTGAGCCCCTCGACGAATCTAGGAGGAGGCTTATTCTCACGACGGTAATATTCTGCCAGATAGATTGCCCTGGCATAAAAAGAGCGCTGCGCCCTCCGATGAAAGTCTGGCCAGCGCTCTTTTATAGCTGGGTCTTCTCGCTAACCCACGGATCATCGGCGCGGGGGCCACTAGGAGATGAGCGTTTACCGCTTCAGGCGAAGTCCATGACTCTGCCTAAGCCAGAGGCTCATAGCCAAGGCAATTACGATGACACAGGCGGCCCCGACGCCGATTTCGGATAGCGCAGTCAGAGTTCCCTCGGGAGATGTCCCCGTCGACAGGGCTCGAACGGCCGACGCCAACACGACGGCAGCGCCCGCTTCTCCGAGCAGCATACCGAGGTTTCTCATCGTCCCAAGCGCCGCTCCAGCGATGCCGCGGCGAGACGAGTCTATGCTGCTCATGACGGCATTGGCGTTCGGCGCCTGGAACAATCCCGCCCCGACTCCGGCGAGCAAGAAGTCGATGAAGACAATCCAAGCAGGTGTCGCGGCTTGAAACGCCGAGAGGACCAGAGACGTGAGCGCGAGCAGGATCAGCCCTCCCGCGGCCACCACGTGCGGATTGACTTTGTCTGAAAGTCTTCCTGCGAAGGGCGCGGCGAAAACCATGCCGACCGACATCGGAAGCATCATAAGCCCAGAGGCGGAAGTCGAAAGGTGACGGACGCCCTGAAGATAGTAAGGAACAATGAAGATCAACATAAACTCCGCGAGAAAAAACAAAGTCGCGGCGAGATTCGAGAACAGAAAAGCCCGAATTCGAAACAGTTTCGGGTCAAGGAGTGGAAAGGGAGCCTTGGCTTCCCGAAGAATGAACAGGACTACGAGAACTATGCCGACAAGTGCGCCGACCGATCCGACGAAGGGATCCAAGGTGCCGGAGGCGAATGCCTCGAGGAGATAGAGCCATATCGTCAGGGCTCCAACGAAGAGGCCGCCGCCGAGCGCGTCGAATCGCTCGGAACGAACGGGTAAATCCGCGCTAATTGCCATGGCCCCAAGAATGCCCGCGATGATTCCGATTGGTACATTGATCAGGAACACGCTGGTCCAACCGAAAACCTGGACCAGGAATCCCCCCAAGGGAGGCCCCACCATCGTCGAGAGCGCAACCGCCAAGGATGTCGCCGAGAGCGACGCCCCTCGTTTTTCGAGGGATACCGCGGATGTTATCAAGGCGTTGCTCGTCGCCACGATCATCGATCCGAAGATTGCTTGCACGATTCGTGAACCGATCAGCATGACGATGCTGATCGAGAGCCCGCAGGCAAGGGACGCCGCGGTGAACCCCGCGACTCCCCACAGGAAGACTTTCTTAGGCCCGATGAGGTCCGCCAGCCTTCCCATGATAAGCTGCGAGGCGCAGAGGATGAACAGGTAGCCGACGACGATCCATTGGACATCTCCAACGCTGACGCCGAATTTTTGTTGAATGGTCGGCAGCGCGATGTTCACAACGTTGATATCGAGGCTCGTTATGAAAACGCCGATGGCGACGGAAAGCACCGTGAGGCTGCTCGGAGCGCGACTCTGATTCAAAGGTTCCTCCCAACGTGAGTAATTACTCATAATTTAGTCATGTCAGCCACCCTCGTCAATAAGAATGCGAGTTTTAACTCATATTTCTTGATTTATTCTGCTACTGTTGGTAGCATTACCAGAAGAAAGGGGCCAGGTGAACACAATGGGAGGAACGCGGCAACCTCGCCAGTCCAGAAGTCAGGCGACAAAAGAAAAGATTCTCGAGTCGGCGTACAAGCTTTTTTGCGAGCGAGGCTATTATCAAACCACGACGAACCATATCGCCGATTCGGCGGGCGTTTCGATCGGGAGCCTCTACTCGTATTACAAGGACCGCGAAGAAATTCTTGCGGACATACTGAAACAGTTCGACTCGTCCCTGAATCAGGCGCTGGATGATCTCTCCCACGAAAAGGATCTTTGCAGATCGGATATCGGGCTGTGGGTTCAGCGGGTCATCGAGCGGATGGCCAGCCTCCAGGAACCTACACGAGAGCTGTATAACCAGCTCCGGAGCCTGCGATACGCGTATCCCAAGGTGGCCGAAGTCCTACATCAGCAAAAAGCGCGGGAAACCGAGATCATCCTCGAGTACCTGAGGCTCAACGCTGGTATGGTGAGAGTCGAAGACCTCGATGTCGCCGCTTTTGTCGTTCAAGGCATGATCAAAGTCGTCGTCGATGAGATGGTTTTCCCCGAGGACGACCGCGACCAATCAAAGATCCTCGCGGCGACAGTCGAAGCTATTTGCCATTATCTTTTTTAAAGCCAGCGGGTGATGTTCTCTTGCAATATCGATAGGAACCAGGACTTGGTGGAGTCGTTCCAAAGCGTGGAGTCCTTGCCTTCGGAGGCGATGAGGTCGTGGACCTCATCTTTCAGTTCGAGCCATTGGCCGTCAGGGAGATCGTTCCGCATGGAGCGGATGAGGGAATAGAATTGCAGGGCTTCATCGAAGGACTGAGGAATGAGTGCTAGCGACATTGTGTGTCTCTTTTGGGTGGTGGGATTTATTCGATGTTGAAATAGGTGTTGGCGGTATCGAGAAGGTGGGCGTAGGAGCCAGATAGCATCTCGGTCTGAATGGAGAGCCATTCGGAGGCGGGCTTGTTGGCTTGGCGCCATGCAGTGCGGCAACGAGCAATGATAGCGAAGGCATTGCCATCTTCGCCTAGAAGCGTGACGACGGGGCGAGAATCGAGCGCGGTGGTGGGCATGGTGGGCTCCTTGTGGTGATGAGGATGGGGGATGCTTGAAGCAGACAATGACAGGGCTGTTAGCGATCGCGGAGGGAGTCGTAGTAGGAGTCGAGGGCGGATTCCTCGCGAGCAGCGGCACGATCTTCCTGGGCGGAAGCGGCGGATAGGCAGGTGTCCTCGATGAGAGTGAGCATGCCGAGGTCGTGCTCGGCGTCGATGGATTCGAAGATATCGAGGAAGGAGATGCCTGGGGCCTGGGGAGAGGAGATGGAGAGGATGGAGAGCTCGGCGTCGGAGCCGGGGTAGCCTGGGTCGCCATTGCGGAGATAGAAGACGTCGGGCGTGGCCGGGGAGAAGTCAAAGTTGATGTCGAGCGTGAGCGGGCCGTAGGAAAGGGTGGTGGAAAGGTTCATGGGGCCTCCTTGGGAGGATGAAGGGGAGGAGATGACGGCGGGGATTACGCCGGCCCAGGGTATGGACGATGCGTTAGCCGCTATAAATAGAAATAGCGACCAGGGCAACCCAATAGCACACGAGGAGAAGCTAGGCGATCGAGGAATTGGGTAGAAGAAGGACGAGGGCTAGGCGAGCGCTATCGAAACTGTAAGCGGCGTGTAGGATGACAGCTGAGCTGCGGGTGCAAGCTCTCGCGATAAATGGGCTGGAAGGCCCAATAGCGGGGCTAGCAAGTACTTTATGGGTACTCTCAGTATATTTTCTTGATCAAACACCGTTCGTACTCCATGGTGCCTTCAGCCGAGGATCCGGCGCAGGGTCGGCGCGGGCTGGCCCGAGCGCTCTACCAAGGACTTGAGCTCCCTCGCGAGCTCGGCCATTTCGTCGGGAGCCTGGGAGCAGTGCCAGGCACCGCCGACTTCCGCGATCTTCGTGGAAAGGAAGGCGCGGACGAGAGGGACAAGGAGGAATCGCGGCACTATGCTGAGGATGTTCGTACCACCGGGCACGACGCGGTGCCCGAGGGCGCGGAGGACCGCGAGTGTCTCGCGCATGCCCTCGACGAGGGCGCGTACGTCCTCCTTCGACTTCGCAAGAGCGTAATTATCCGTACCATACTTGATGAGGAGGGTGGCGAATGGCGCGACGAGAGCCGCATGGGCGGCGAGCCAGTCGTTCATCCTCGTCTCCGCACGGGCATTGAGGCCGGCGCTCCTGAGGATCGCCACGAGGCGCATAAGGCGCTCGGTCTTCTCGCCACCGATCTCGCCGAAGGGGGTTGCGAGTCCTTTCGGGCTGATGGCGCGGATGATATCGCCCTCGCGCTTTCCCGCCCCAAATACGAAGCCGAGCATCACTCGCTGGGCGCCGAGGGCCTGTGAGAACATTTCGGACCCCTCTGGGTTGTTGACCATGAACACGAGATTTTGCGACTTATTCGCCGCCAAAACCGGCAGGAGATTGGGTACTTGGTTCTTCCTTACGACGATGAGGACGTAGTCATAGACATCATCGGGCAGCAGTGCATCGATTACAGGGACCTTCGTGACCGTCCTCGTGTTCTTGAAGGGATCATCGATGATCACGCCCTGTTCTTTAATGAATGAGAACCGAGCGCCTCGCGCGAGAAGGGTCACATCGATTCCGGCCTCGAACAAGCGGACGGCGCAGATCGAGCCATTAACGCCGGCCCCGATAACCAGGATTCGTTCCACGCATTTTTTCATGGTACCCATCTCCTCATCGTGAAGTACCTTGAAGTCCTAGCTCTATAGGAACGATATTCCTCGCCATACCTTGCCTGAAGGAATCCCTCTTCTTGCAGTATCTGATAATGCATGCCCGCCGCTACAGCCATGGCGAAAGCGATAAGGAGAGGAGTCATATCAATGAGAGCAGAGCCCACGAAGTAGAGATCGATGAAGACAAAGATTGGATTGCGCGAATACGCGAACGCGCCTGTTGTCACGAGGGGGCCCGAATTCTTAGTATCGATCCCAATTCGCCAGGAGCGCCCGAAGGAAATGAGTGACCATATGAAAAGCGAAAAACCGCAGACTATCAACACGCTCCCGATCAACCTCAAGGTTGGTGAAACGAGAAACGGGGCGTCCCACGCAAGAAGAGAAGGCGTAAAAACCCGCAGACACAAGGCGCACATCCACAGCGGCAGCAGGATGAAAAAAGACAATTCTATGCATCTGCTCAATCCGTGCTTACCGGAGACGAGGGTAAAGACCTTGACGCCATGCTTCGCGCGAAGCGAGATTGTCCTCCCGAGAAAAAGCGTTAAAAATAGCAGTAGCATCGTAATCTGGAAAACTTTGGAAAAGAGCGTCATCGCTTATCCTTCCTCTGGCAGCCACATTTTGGATTACTGAACTAATAGTTAGCGCAGACTAACATGAATTATACGCATTGTCAAACAATCGGAGCAATTCTCGGAATGGCACGCGCGATGAAACATTGTAACGAATAGACCATGGCTTGAACGGGCGGTACAATGCAGCAACGAAGGAGAATTCGAAAGGCTAAATTGGTACTAGGAATCGGCACCCTATCCCAGGAGCGGGTGTCGCCAGGTAGTATCCGCTCCTGAAAATGCTTACAATGAAAAGCCCGCCGAGCAATGCGTTCGCTACTCTTATTTCTCCACACTCTTCCGCAATGGCACTTCCTTCATGAATAGGGCGGCTATAAGGCAGACCGCGCTGATGGACAAACAGATGATAAAGATTACACGAACTGCTCCGCCGAACGCCACGCGAGCCGAATCAAGAGCCACATGAAATACTGACATTAGGTCCGAAGGAACTGCTGCTTTAACCGACTCAAGGGCCGAAGGGTTCGATAGTGTCTTGGGTCTCTTAAGTTGCGCTGCGATACTCGCTGATAGCCCATGAGTGTCGATTTCTCCGAGCTTTCCGACTAGAAGACTTCCAAAGATGCCTCCAAGGACCGATGACGCTAAGGTCTGGCCTATCATCCTAAAGAACTGGATCGTAGAGGTGACGACACCCATCTGCTTTTCGGGAAGCGCGTTCTGGGCTGTAACGTTAAAGATCGACATTTCCACTCCGATGCCGAGTCCCACAAGGATGAGAGCCATCATTATTACGACCGATGCGCTCATACGATCGGCAAACGTCAGAACGAAAACACCGGCACACATGAGGACGAAACCGATTATTGAAAGGGCCTTGTAGCGGCCGTTTTTTGCCACAATGAAACCAGCTAGCACGACGCCCACGATGAGAACCACGGACATCGGCGTGATGACCGCTCCAGATTCACTCGCGGACGAGCCCCTGGCTCCTTGCATGTATAGCGGTATGAAGATGATTGCTGCCATGAGCACAGCGTTGAAGAGGAGCATCTCGAGGGCGGAAACGTCGTAGATCGAGTTTCTAAAGAGTGAGAGGGGGATTATCGGGTCCTCTGCCCGCGACTCGACGATGCCGAAGACAACGAAGGACAGGGCTGCAATGACGAGCATGACGATGATACGACTGGAGCCCCAAGGGTATTTCGAACCGCCAAGGGATAGAGCGAGGAGAAGGAAAACGAGTGCGATAACGAGCGCAAACGCGCCTCCAAAATCTATTTTCAAAGCCCGTGTCTCATGTCTTTCGGCCCCAGCAGGGAAAGCCATGGCGATCACAATCATGGCAATAAGTCCAAGGGGAATGTTGATGAAAAAGACCCAGCGCCAATTCATCGTGTCGGCGATGAACCCGCCCAGCATCGGCCCAATCGCACTGGCGAATCCGGAGGCCAGGGATACCACGCTGCCATATTTTGCCCGTTCTGCCGGGGCATAGAGCAGATTGACGATGGCCAATGTGTTGGACATGAGCACCGCCGCACCGATCCCTTGGATGACACGGAAGGCGATGAAAGCGACCATGCTCGTAGCGAGGCCGCAGAGTGTCGAGCCTATGAGGAAGACCGTGATGCCGATTAGGTAGATCGGCTTGAAGCCGATCATGTCAGAAAGCTTGCCAACGAGGGGCATTGCCACCGTCATCGCGAGAAGATAGGCCGTGATCGGCCATGTGTAGAGATCAAAACCATCAAGACCCGTGATGATCTTGGGCATCGCAGTGCCAATGATATTGCTGGCGAGCGAGGAGAGCAGTATGCCAACAGTAACTCCGAGGAGTAGCAGCGTTTTCCTCTGTTGAGAAAGACTTTCGAGCGACATGGAACACCTCCCTAGCATAATGTGGATAATTACACAACTGTAAACCGACCAGTCGGTATCTTTTTATACGAATTTACGACATGTCTTGCCTCCTGCCTTGAGGCACAAATCAATTGCTTCAGCTTTCAGGGAAATCGAGGCTATGGCCGCATCGAATTATAGAAGCCATCCCAGATGGCGCGAAGTCCTTCGACCGTATCATCACTCGAGCCGGCCATTATGTTGCTCATACCTACGCCGCTATTCGTATGGATGAAAATGTCGGTTATCTGATCGTCGCTCATAGTGCTTTGTATCTCGCCATTCTGCCTCGCAGTGTGGATTACATCGAGCCATACCGCTCGCTCAACGGCGTTAGCGGCAGTCATCCGCAGCCTGAAGTCGGGGAAAAAACGCATCGCATCGAAAAGGAGGGAATAATAGTTTAGGTTGAACGAAGGGCTGATGATGTTCTTCTCAAGCAACAGTCGGTACGTGGCGTCGAGATGCAATAAATAATCTTCGTAATACTCGTGGAGCGAGCCTTTTACGAAGCGATTACAATCGATGTCAATAATGCTGGAGAAGATGCTTTCGACGACCTCGAGGAAGATCTGCTCCTTACTCTTAAAGTAATGATAGAACGCGCCTTTCGACAGTCCGGTCATCGTGACGATCTCCTTCATTGATACTTCCTTGAAGTTTTTTTGAAGAAAGAGAGCGCTCGAGATAGCCAGGATATGATCTCGCGTCTCTTTCATTCCCACTCCTCAATCAATACCGACCGGTTGGTTTATATTATCGCTCAAATCTAGTGAAGTCAAGATGAATGGTAGAGGTGAGGCCGAGATCGGTGAAGGCGTCCCCGTTGGTGCCCCTCATCTATTTCGTTCATCGGCGGGGACCTCCGCGTGCAGATTCGATACTGCTGCCTCCGAATAGCTCCGCTTTGGGAAACAAAAAATCTTGACTATTCTACGATGTAGAATTATTCTACGTTGTAGGACTCGGGAGGTCTGCATGAACATTGTAATCATCGGAGCTGGCATAGTCGGCAGCATTTACGGCTGGGCCCTGGCCGAGGCAGGGCACCAGGTTCAACACTTGGTTAGAGCCGGGCGCGCCGCGCCGCTCGCGGAAGGCATGCTGATGGACATCCTCGACAAGCGAAAGGGCAAGCCCTCGCGCTTCCGAGGTCTCTATCGGATTTCGGCGGTAGAAATGATCGAGGATCCCGACGCGGTCGAGCTCCTCGTCTTCCCAGGGCACCACTACACTATGGACGAGGTGCTCGGCGACATAGTGCCCCGCTTTGCGACAGCAAACCTCCTCTTCCTGACACAGAACTGGGAAGGCTCTGCCGCCATCGACGAAGTCCTCCCCTGCAGCCGTTACGTCCTCGGCGACGCTAAAGCGGGAGGCTCCTGGAGGGGCCGGGAGCTCGTAGGCGCTATCCACTCTGTAGACCTGGGCCCGGCCTCCCCTGAAGGCGAGCCCCTCGCACGCCAAATCTCCGCGCTCTTCCAGGCGGCCGGGCTCGAGGCTCCCTACCATGAGAAGATGCTCGAGTATCTCTGGGTGCAGTTTGCCCTAACCGCAGGCCTCTGGCCCTCCCTTGTCCAGGCGGGAAGCTTCGAGGCCTTGCTGAAGGATCGGAAGGCCGGCTACGGCGCTCTGGCAGCGGTACGCGAGTGCTTCGGCCTCCTGGAACGGCGGGGTATTGACCTCGACGACTATCCTGAGCTCGCGATGTACCGCTCGACCTCGCGCCTTCGAGCTTTTATGGCGCTCGGGGTAATCCGCTGGATGTTCACCTTCTCGGAGTGGGCCAAACGAACCTCGTCCCACGCCTTGAGCGATCCCCGTGAGGTCCGCACATTCTATTTTGACGTGCTCCGGACGGCTGAGAGCATCGGGCACCCGATGCCGGTCTTCTCAAGCTACCGCCCTGTCATTGAAGCCTTCACCGGGAGCGGTCTACACTCCTAGCCGATGAGCAAAGTCATGCGCCCCGAGCGACCGGCCTTGAGCCGCGAATATATCCTCGACCGTGCTTTGGGCCTCGTCGACCGCGATGGGATCGAGGCCTTCACGTTCAGGAAGCTCGCCCTCGAAATCGGTGCGGATCCCATGGCTGCCTACTACTATTTCCCGAACAAGGCTGCCCTCTTCGACGGCATAGTCGAGGCCATTTACCTAGAGGTCGCGCCGAGCGCTTCGTTTTCCGCCGATGACAGCTCGGTTCCCCCTCGCGACCGAATCCTGACGGCAGCTCGGTCGATGCGCTGCGCATTCCTAAGGCACCCGCGCGCCCTACCCCTCGTGGCTACCCGCCCCGCCTCGACACCGAGGATGGCTGTCCTCGTCGAGGCCTTCCTTGGCCTCCTCGCCGAGGCGGGCATTGGGGGCGCACGGGCGCTGGACGCGATCACCTGCATCTCCGTGTACACGATCGGCCACGCTCTGGCCCAGGCGGGGGAGCCGGCTGGAGGCGGAACACCGGCAGGGGTCGAGGGACTTCTGCAGGAAGCAGACCGCTACCCCCGCCTCTCGGCCGCCGCCGCTCATTTCGCCGATTACGACCCTGACCGTCAGTTTGATCTCGGCCTCGCCGCCTTGGTCGACGGACTGCTTGGCGCGGGAGACTGAGGCGCGGCCCCTCGTCCCAAGCGCTTGTCAGGCGAAATCCGCTTTCTGCCTGGCTATTTCAGAAGCGCCGATACTTTTATTGTGGTACTGGCCGGTTGCTTGCGTCTTCGACTTCCTGATGTACTTATTTCGTATGGCTTGTCGGGGACAATAGTTGATGCAAGCCCCGCAAAACAGGCAACTTCGGTTTTTCGACCAAACGGGAACCCCACCTTGCATGTCGATCCTCCCGCTTGGACAAACGGTTTCACAGATTCCGCATCCATTGCACGCATCGGTCGCATGGAATTTCCCCTCAAGCCCCAGGTAGCCCGTCCTTGTCAGAACCGAGTGTAGCAGCCGGAATGCGATCATCTTGATCAGGTGTTCGCTTGGGCTCGCCGCGGTCTTCCCCCGTTCCGACACAAGCTGTGCGATTACCGCGATGCGCGACTCGGCTGATTTGCACTTGGCGGAGATCTCGGAATCCGTATTTAGATCGTGGACGAAGTAGGTGTTGTTGGGCATCTCGATGGAAAAGAAAGCATCCAGTGCTCTCTTCTTCCTTCTCAAGACTCGATTCAAATCCTTGAATGACAGCTCCGGGGAGCCGCCTTTTGTCGTAACCGAAAATAGGTAGGCATACTTTGAAAGATCCAGCTCGCGAAGGAATGTCTCGACGCATCGAGGAATGGAAAAGCCGTGGACCGGGAAAACCAGGCCAAGGCAATCAGCCTCGCTCTTGGCTCCAACGGAGCGATCAAACGCCACCATACTCCGGAGTCTGCAATCACCGAGCCGCTCGCCGATCCTTTCAGCGACGTAGAGGCTGTTTCCAGTTCCGGAAAACCAGAAGATATCCGTTTTCATCTAGGGCTCCTTCCTTTCTTCCAACGGGTCATCGCGTACCTGGTTCAGAACCTGCGGCTATTGATCTAGCGGCCATACCGTTGGCGACCGGACTCCGTAGGGCTGCCAAGGCCGCAGCTAACAGAGCGAAGGCCGCTGCGACACAGCAGACCACCTGCATCGCCGCCTCGAAGGAGGCGGCCCAACCCGCTCCTCCCGCCGCGTCACCCAGCTTCGAGCCCCGCGCTCCCATGATCGCCCCGAGGAGCATGGCGGCGATCGCTTCGCCGAGGACCATCCCGACGTTTCTCATCGTCGCGAGAGTGGCTCCGGCGACGCCGCGGCGGTCTGCGGGTGCGCTGCCCATTACCGCGCTGTTGTTGGGCGCGGTGAAGAGTCCGGTGCCGATGCCCAGGCCCGCGAATGCGGCGAGCCGAGCGAGAGCGTCGCCCTGCACGACACGGAAGCCGAAGGCCAGCTCGCTGAGAGCCACGATTATCATGCCGGCGCAGCCTAGGACTCGGCCGTCGATCCGGTCGGAGAAGGCGCCCGCGATGGGCGCGGTCGCCATGAGCGCGAGCGACATTGGCAGCATGGCGAGACCCGCGGCCGTAGGCGTCAGACCCTCGAACCTCTGCAAGAAGAAAGGCGCCGCGAAGACCAAGGCGAATTCGGAAACGTAGAAGGCGGTAGCCGCCGCGTTGCCCGCGACGAAGATCCGGTTCTTGAAGAGCCCGAGATCGAGTATAGGCTGAGCCGAGCGGCGCTCGACGAAAACGAGGGTCGCGGCGAGGACGGCGACTGCCAGGACGGCCGCCGCGAAGATGAGGCCCAGGGCCAAGGGACCCGCGGCGCCATTCGACATGAGGTCGAGGGGCAGGATGGCCGCTACGAGGAGGCCCGCTACGAGGAGGCAGCCCTTCGAGTCGAAGCGGGCGTTCGGGTTCCGCTCGCCCTCCCTGACCAGGCCGGCGGTCAGCGCAGCCACCGCGAGGCCGAGGGGCAAATTTACCAAATAGACGCCCTGCCAGCCGAGGCTCGACGAGGCGATTAGGCCGCCGAGAGCGGGCCCGGCGCAGCTTGCCAAGGCGACGGCGACGGCATTGAAGGCGAGGGCCCTGCCTCGCCCGGAAGCGGGAACTGCGGAGACGATGATCGCATTCGAGGAAGACATCATCATTGCCGCTGCCAGGCCCTGCACGGCGACGTAGGCGATGAGCCATTCCATCGTCACCGAAAGGGCGCAGAGAAGGGAGCTTGCAACGAAAGCGAAGGCGCCCGCGAGGTAGATTTTTTTGTGACCCATCATGTCCGCGAGCCTTCCGAAGCCGAGCAGGCTGGCGCTCAGTACGAGAAGATAGGCGACGACGACCCACTCAACCATCGCCGTCGAAGCGCGGAAATGGGCCTGAATGAGTGGAAGGGCCATGTTCACGGCATTGAGGTCGAAGCTGCACATGAAGGTTCCGAAAGCGATCGTCAGGACAGTCCACCTGGACGCCGGTTCTGATCGAGTGCTCATGACGACTCCCATATATGAATATTTGTTCGTGTTCATAAAATAGTTCAAGCAAGTGGCCGTGTCAAGCTGAATCTGAAAATATATTCATATCTCATTGACTAAAGACCAAATCTACTCCACAGTGTGAGGATATGGGCGAGCAGACGCATATCCGCGCACCTCAGCAGACACGGAGCCTCGACAAGAAAGCGAAGCTGATCGAAGCGGCCTACGAGCTCTTCTGCGAGCGGGGCTACTATAAAACGACGACGATCGAGGTGGCGCGGCGGGCAGGACTCGCCGTCGGCAGCCTCTATGCCTATTTCAAGGACAAGGACGACCTGTTCTTGGCCGCCCTCGATCGCTACGACGCGCGCTTCGACGGCATTCGGGCCGATCTCCTCGCCGACCTATCGAGTCAGGACAGGCCGATTAGGGAATCCCTGCGATCCCTGATCGAGAAACTGATCGAGATACACAAAGAGACGAAGGCCCTCAACATCGAGATCCGCATGGTGGCCTACTCGAACCCGGCCGTGCGCTTGCGTCAAGATGCACAGGCTGAGGTCGTGCGATCGGCGATCCTTCAATCCTTAAGAGCGAATGCCGGGAGGTTGCGGGACCTGGACCTCGAGGCCGCAGCCGAAGTGGTCGACGAGCTGATGGGCGGCATCGTGCACCGCATAGCGTTTGGAGGAACGGCCGTCGAGGGCGAGCGCATTCTCGAGTCAGCCCTCGACGCGCTCTGCGCCTACCTTCTGCCGTCCTGAGCCGCCAAGCCTGATCCGTTACTTATTGAAACCCTTTCAATCGGCCCACTATCTCGGTCCAAGTTAGCGTCTTGACATGTTTACAGGATATCAATATAGTCAGCACTGACTATGAACGAGTCGTATAAAGTTCCCTTCTACATCCTAGGTTACCTCATACGCCAAGGCCCCCTCCACGGCTACCAGCTCAAGGCAAATATCGAACGTGAGGCGAGCGACTTTGCGAAGATCAAGCTGCCGAACCTCTACTACCACCTCGCCTCGATGCGCGAAAAGGGCTTGATCGAGGCCGAGCGGGAGAAACAAGGGAACAGGCCCGAGAAGGATATGTACTCGGTCACCGCCGAGGGTAAGGCACAGTATGAAGAGCTCCTCCGTCGCTGCCTCGCCGAGCCGGGATATTGGGACTTCCCCATTGACGGCGCTCTCTTCTTCTCGAAGGATCTCTCGCCCGAGGAGATCCAGCAAGGGCTTCTAGTAGCCCGGTCCCGAGCGGATGCGGCCTTGAAGTCCCTCGCGGCCCATAGGGTGGAGGTCCTCGCGGAGGTTCCCGCCTCTTTCAGCGAGATCGCCAGCCTCATTCTCTCGCACCATGAACGTCATTACGCCGCAGAGCTCGCATGGCTCCGCGAGGCGATAGAAGTCATCTCTGCCCGCAAAGGTTAATAAGGAGTAACTATGGAGAAGATCGCATCCCGTCGATTCGACGTCGATTACTTCGAAAAGGACAAGAACACTTGGGTAGTCATATCGCACCTCGTAGACGATGCTCACGACATCGCTACGCAGGTCGATGTGCAAGTTCCGTCCATGGATATCGTCGATGCCCGCGTGACGTTCACGCGATATCCGATGGATGTATGCCCCATGATCGAAAAGAATGTCCGGCGGATTATCGGCCTGAATATCTTGAGAAGCTACAACATGAGATCCCTAAGCATCTTCTTGGGCTCGAAGGGTTGCGGGAACGTGATGTCGATTCTCGGGACAGGGCTTCAGGCCTTTGTCTCTACCTACTACCCGCACCTCGTTAGGACCGGAGAAATGACAGCCGAAGAATGGGAGAAATACTCGATCACGCGTCTGCGGAAAGCATGCCTTGGCCATACCATGCTTGAGAAGGGCAAGGCTGCCATGCTCCACGAAAACGCTCCCGCATGAGGGCGGTGAACAGCGGAATGATAGAATCGGGCATTCCGCTGTTCACCGCTTCTGCTTGGGCTGCCCGGCGGGCATATCAGCATGGGATGTCATTCAGCATCAAGGCTTGGCGGCTCGATACCTATCATCCGGTAAGTCCCTGTGGCGCTGAGCCAGCCGAATCGGTCGGCCATGTATTCCGGCGAATGCGGAAGGTCGCTTTCTAGCCACCAGGTCATGATGCCCAGGAGAGCCCCCGTCACAAACTCCGAGATGAAGGCGTCATCTAGGACAGGCACGGCAGCCGGGTAAATACCGCGCAAGCTGGCAATGCGCTGGCGCGTAAATTCGCCGATGTATTCGCGCATCCGTGCGGCAAGCGCCGGCTCCCCCGGTCTCCCGAGGACCGATCGATAGAAGTTCCGGTGCTTGGGGATATACTCAAAGAGAAGCACAACTTGCCGTGGCGGCTTCTTGTAGTCGAGGTTTTCGCGATCTATCGGCCCGGCTTCCGCTACTAGGCGATCAAAGTCCGCCTCGCTCGCGCGAACAAGCAGATCTTGTTTGTCTTTGTAGTGAAGGTAGAACGTGGCACGGTTCAACCCCGCGCGCTTGGTGATATCCAGGACGGATATAGCGTTGATCCCCTTCTCCTCGATCAGCGCCAGAAGGGCAGCGCGAAGCGCTTCCTGGGTGCGTTCGATGCGTGGATCGAGCTTGCGGCTAGTGGTCATGTTATCGGGCACCGTTTAACATCGAATATTCTCGACACCAGTCGCTTATACGACTCATCGCGTACTTTCGTCGCTGAATGGCAACGACAACCTTGCTACAGTGTAACCAACGCACAGCCGCAAAAGCAACAACCAGCCGAGGAGGAAGTCATGAAACAGATGATGGTGCGTCTCAATGTGTTCAAGTCTGAGATCTTCGATGCCGGCATAGCCCGAACGATGGCCTACACCCCATATTCGGCCGCAAGCATTGGCGAGTGTTTTTACGCGGCCGATATAATCAAGAAGCGCGGTGAGACCTTCGGTGCATGGGTAACAGCTTGGAAGGAAATGGCCATGCGGACCGAAGGCTTGGCATCGGGTTTCGAAAGGGAAGGCAACCTTGCCGCTTCCGGTCGCGCATATCTACGGGCGTGGAACTACTACAGAGCGGCCGAATTCGCCGTCATGCCGCAGGGTAGTCAGGAGCAGACCGGACTGTACCGCGATTCAATCCGTTGTCTGGACAAGGGGTTTCAGCAGGCTCCGTACTACAGCGAAAAAATCGTCATTCCCTATGAATCGACCACGCTGCCAGGCTATTTCTTTAAAGCGAGAGGTCAGGATAGTGAGCCGCGAGCCACGATAGTGCTCAATGGCGGCGGCGATGGCGCCGGAGAAGAGGTTTTCTTCATGAGTGGGGGGCCACAGGCGCTTGAATATGGATTCAATGTGCTGGTGTTCCATGGACCGGGCCAGCGCGGCGCCTTGCACCAGGATCCCAAGCTGTGTTTCCGCCATGACTGGGAGAAGGTGCTCGGCCCGGTCCTGGACTACTGTCAGACACGACCGGACGTGGACATGGCTGGCATTGGTATGTATGGGGTCAGCTTGGGCGGCTTCATGGTACCTCGGGCGGCGGCCTTCGACAAGCGCGTAAAGGCCGTGGCTGTCAACGCGATATTGCCAAACTATTTTAAGCATTGGCTGGATGAAGCCTTGGAACAGGTGCCCGGCGTCTTCAGCGGCTTTCTCGCGTCACGGCTAGAAGCCCTTTCGGTAGATGCCTGGAACAAAATGGTCGAGCCTGTGGCCAGGAAAAGGGATGATGCGCGCTTCGTCTTTTCGCTGATGGACTGGACCAACGACACTCGTAGCTTTGGCGAGTTCATGAAAAAGATCCAGAGCAACTGGGATATCATGCCCCTGGCCGGGCAAATCACGGCACCATTTCTGTCGCTTCAATCCGAGGGGGAAGGCGAGAATGCATTCCGTGCCACCCAGACATTCTACGATGCGCTCACGTGCGAAAAAAACATATTGTCTTCAGGTCGGTAAACGGAGCCGACCAGCACTGCACGATGAACAACATCCAATACGCAGCCGATATCATCTATCCCTGGTTCAAGAAGGTATTAGTATGCTAACTAATTGACCAATAGGGATCAACGTAGAATTCGGACAAATTGTACGCTAAGACATCCCGATGGTGCGTAATTGCCTAAACTGCCTTTCTTCACCCTTGCGATTTGGATGCCATCCCCAGTCAGGTTGATATATTCCCACCCCAATGGTGACAGGTTATAGCTTGGCTTCATCGATAGGTTTGCCCGCTCCTGCCCGTGGTCAGCTCCTCGAACTCGCGCCAAAGAACAGCTCGCTCCTCGGTCGGGATGAAGTGCCATGTCAAGCCGCGGATCGCGCCCTCGAGGCCACCAAGCTTGCTCTTGCACACGTCGTAGCCCGAGTCTTGGAGGCGGATTGCAGCGCCGACCGAGCCCGTGACCCGCAGGGCCTCGCCGTCGGGGATGCCCACCGCCTCGAGCTCGGCCGCGACAATCTCCCCGATGTTGCACATTTCGCGAAGGGGGGTCATGGTCGGCCCTTCCAGGCGGGGAGCCTAGACATCATGGACTTAGCCTCGGCGAGGGCGACCCCATAATCAAAGCCCTGGGTCCTCACGATGAAGTCTGCCATCCCCGCTGCTCTCTCCTCGTAGGACTGCAGGGAACCGTCGGGCCGGGCGCAGTGGACGCAATAGTCCTTCGACTCGTCGCCCAGGGGGAAGTCCCCGGGTTCCCTCATGGGCATTCCACAGGCTATGCAGAGCTTCGACGACTCAGTCATGAACTTTTCCTTCGTTTTTTGCATAATCGGTAATTCCCAATCTGTTTCCAAATGGATCCTCGAATTCCACCGCCATCCCCGTCGGAATTTGAAAAGGATCGGACAGAAACTCAATTCCATTCTTCTTCAATCGTTCAGTCGTCTCCATGACGCTGTCAACGACAAACCAAATCGTAGGTTTCATGTTTGTGAATTTATTGACGTCCTTGAGAATTATCGCGGGTTCCTGTTCGCCAACGTGGAATGCAATCATCCCACGGTCCGAAAAATCGAATTTGACCGTCAAACCCAAAACGTCGGAATAGAATCTCTTGGCCGCTTTCAAGTCATTCGATGGCAAGAAAAAATTGTCGTAGTCTCTCATGACATTCTCCCTCCCTATGTCGAAATCAGCTTCATGAAATGATCAAGCAGTTCGCTCCCGCGGCCTTCGATGACCGAGGCTCCTGGGGCGAACAGCTCCCTGTTAATTAGGTAATGATTTACGAGGCCACTCCAGGTATTGAATAACAGGTAGAGCGGCATCGGACGAATCGCGCCCGAGCGCATCGCGGCCTCGACCGCGGGAGAGAGGTGGAAGGAGATCGCCGATTGGATCATAACCAGGCTTTCCCGCGCGCGCGAAGGTAGGCTCGGCGTCTCCGCGACCAAGCGCGCATAAAAGCTCTCCCTCTCGGCTATGGCTCGGAGGTGGACTGCGAGCACTTCCCTCACTTCCACGCAGGAGTTTACGAGTTCGTGAATTCGACTCGCGATATCGGCGCCGATCTCCTCGATGACTGCGGAGACCAAGGCCTCTTGGCTCCCGAAATGAGCGAAAACATTCCCGTGAGAGACGGCCGCCTCCTTAGCGATATCGGAAGTATTTGAGGCTATGATTCCATCACGAGAGAATACCACTATGGCAGCCTCGAGAATTCGCTGCCTAGTTGCGAGTTTTTGTCGATCTCGGATTTTCATTGACTGTACACTCATTGAGTATAAACTCAATATATCATAAACAGCTGCTTCGTCAAGCTGGTTTCGGCATAGAATTCGCGTAAGAACGGTGAAGAGGGCGAGCGCTATCGGGGCCAACGATTGCGAATGCAGGCAGGCAGTAAAACTTGGAGTGCGAGCTAGGGCGATAAATAAAGGCTCTGGAAGGCCCAATAGCGAGGCTAGGAGGTACTTTGTAGGTACGGGCTATATCTTTTCTTGCCAAGAAGGAGAGCTAGAGCTTGGTGATCAGGATAGACGACCAGTCACTGCCGGCCACGATGAATCAGGTCTACCGCAGTAGGTCGATAAGGACGCCGGGCTCGAAATGTAGGTCAATGAAGTCGGCTAGACCGTCGAAGACACCATCAAGACTTGGAGCGACGCGGCCAAATAGGGCCTGCATGACGGAAGGCTTCTCGAAGAGGCCATGGGCGTACCAGCCTATAACCGAACCGGCCTGCCAGCCGATGGGCTCGCGGTCTACGCTACATGCGGCGACGGCGGTCGACGGACCTGAGCAAGGGGAAGTGCGGCCGTGATGGATCTCATAGCCTTCGACTTCGACATGGCTCAACGAGTCCCAAGGCGCTTCGAGCGACGCGAAGTGTAGCCGGGTAGAGCGCAGGAGCTTGTCCGTCTCGAAGCATGTGACAAGGGGTAGGAGTCCTAAGCCTCTGGCTTCGCCATCTAGGCCATGGGGATCGTAAATGCTTTCACCTAGCATTTGTAATCCACCGCAGATGCCCAGCACGCGTTTGCCCGAAGCGGCATGCTGAGAAATTGCTAGGTCAAGTCCTTGCGCGCGAAGCCAAGCGAGATCGGACGCCACCGCCTTCGAGCCTGGCAGGATGATCCAGTCGACGCCTTCGAGCTGCGAGGGTTCCCGCGCCCATATAAGGCGTAGGCCGGGCAGGTCGCGGAGAGGCTGGAACTCGTCTAGGTTGGATAGGCGTGGATAAGCAATGATCGCGATGCGCGGACCGGGAGTGGCGAAGTCACTGTTGGTAGGGGCGTCATCGAGGAGGCCGTCCTCCTCCGGCAAGCCATGACCTCGCCACATCGGCAGCACGGCCACGGTGGGTATGCCCGTGAGGGTTCGCAACTGTTCGGGGCCAGGTGCCAGGAGTGAGGGGTCTCCGCGAAAGCGATTTAGCACGAAACCGCGGATTAAGGAGCGCTCGTAAGGAAGCAGGAGCTCATAGGTACCGTAGAGATGCGCGAAAGCGCCGCCACGATCGATGTCGGCGACTAAGAGACAAGCGGCATTGGCCTCGAGAGCGGTGCGCATGTTCACGAAATCGCTATCATGTAGATTGATCTCAGCTGGCGAGCCTGCGCCTTCGATCACGACCACTTCGTTCTCGGCCAGTAGTTCATGCAAGGCGGGCTTGGCGAAGAGCCATAGCTTCTCGCTGCGATCGCGCCATGGCGCGCGTGAAAGGGCCTCGTCAACTTGCCCGAGAACGACCACCTGCGACGCGGTATCGCGCTCTGGCTTAAGCAGGATGGGATTCATGCGCGCGTCGGGCAGGCAGCGTGCAGCCAAAGCTTGGAAGTATTGGGCCGAGCCTATTTCGCCCATCTTTTGGCCATCAGGCCGAAAGGGGCCAGGCACCGTGGAGGGACGACATGGAACCACGCGGGCGTTATTGCTCATGTTCTGGGCCTTGAAAGGAGCGACCTTCAGGCCTTGACGAGCGTACCAACGGCATAGGGCCGTAGCCAGCCAACTTTTACCAGCGCCGCTTGTAGTTCCCAACACCATAACTGCCTTGGCGCTCATGTCCGATGCTGCCTTTCGTGATCGTCCGCTGCTACAGGTCCATGATGGAACTGATGTTCATCGCGAATAGAATTATTACCAGAAATAGATCAGGTGTCATAGCTTAGGAATGGAGATGCCGAGGTCGGTGGAGGCGGCGATGAAGATAGCGGAGCCGAAGACAGCGATGACGGATTCGGTGGGCGTAGAGGCAAGGTAGGCGTTGGCGGTGTCGCTGTCGACGAAGAGAGCTGTGACGCGATGCAGGCGGTCGAGGCCACTGCGGACGTAGAGAACTTGGTCGGAGTTGAATTGCATGAGGCCTCCGGGGATGAAGAGGAGCTACGCTATGGAAGTAGCGTCAGGCGGGGAGCATGTGCAGGGATGGAGCGCGGGATGTGGGTGGTGCTGGAGGTAGATAAGGTGAGGGGGCGTATCTCTATTAT
>Ga0182027_10000434_pt1 | contig 72761 bp, 53 predicted proteins | sample 712E1DmetaG_FD_121300 | JGI IMG/M metagenome (GOLD analysis project Ga0182027, IMG submission 121300) | Permafrost microbial communities from Stordalen Mire, Sweden - 712E1D metaG (Illumina Assembly) | ecosystem: Environmental > Terrestrial > Soil > Wetlands > Permafrost | place: Sweden...
GCTTTTAACCAGGTGAGAAATTTTAATTATGATGTTATTATTATTCTTGGTACAAACCATACTACCGCTAACTTTAACAAAATATCAGTTTACCCAAAAGGAGCTTTCCGTACACCATTGGGTTTAGCCCAAATCGATGCTAAGATTACTGATATGCTCCTAAACGAAGATTCTGACTGCGTTACTGATATCAGTCCCCAGGAAACCGAACATTCAGTAGAAGTCCAAGTTCCCTTTATTCAGTACATTTTCCCGAAAGCTAAGATTGTTCCTATCGTAATAGGAACTTCCGATCTGCAGCTCTGCGCTAAATTCGGTAGAGTTATATCAAAGATTCTGAAAGATAAAAACGCACTCATAGTTGCAAGTTCTGATCTGTCACATTATCCCGGATATGACGATGCGGTAACTACTGATAAAAACACACTCGATGCGATCGTTAAAATGAACACTGAAAATATCAGTGCGGAAATGGATAAGCAATTAAACTCCGGTATTCCATCTCTTGTCACCTGCGCTTGCGGTGAAGGACCAATATTAACACTTGTAACCTATGTTAATGAATCAGGAGGCAATCTCGCTTCTCTTATTAGTTCCGCCAATTCAGGGAATACTCTTATCGGAGATAACGATCGCGTAGTTGGCTATGGTGCCGTTGCTTTTTACCATACAGACCAGATTATTAAATCTCCCATCGATGAAACTAACAATATATCGAACGTTAATAATAAGGACCTGTCTAACGCAGACAAACAAACATTGCTAACTCTTGCAAGAAAAAGTATTGAACACTATCTAACATCTGAAACAATTCCTCTCCCCCGGAATTTATCAGCAGATCTAAATGTTAAGCAGGGTGCTTTTGTTACTTTAAAGAAAAATGGCGATCTGAGAGGCTGCATTGGAAGCATGTCAGAGGCTCTTCCTCTTTATAGCGTAGTTGGAAGAATGGCGCTTGCAGCCGCATTTAATGATACCAGGTTCCAACCTTTAGAATTAAGTGAACTTCCGGATGTGGAATTAGAAATTTCAGTCCTCACTCCATTTGTTAAAATAAAAAATGCAGATGCTATTGTATTGGGACGGGATGGAGTTATTCTGAAGAAAAACGGAAAACAGGCTGTGTATCTCCCGCAGGTTGCAACAGAAACAAGATGGGGTAAAGAAAAATTCCTCTCCCAGCTTTGCCTGAAGGCGGGCCTTAATACTGATGACTGGCACACTGCCGAACTTTATACATTCAGAGCAGAAGTTTTTAGTGAATCTGATTTCAAAAAATAAATCTATAGAAGCACTTCTTTTCCTGGCCGGTTTTGTCTCAATACTGGGTCAGGTAATCCTGCTGCGTGAGTTAAATGTAGAATTTTTCGGGACAGAATTAATTTATGCCATCGCCTTCAGCACATGGATGTTTGGTACTGCATGTGGTGCCTTAACAGGCCGAAGAAATTATACTCCTCTGCACAATATTATTATTTATTTGTTTATACTCTCCGGCCTGCTGCTGCCTCTTGATATTTTCTTTATTCGTAATATACATTATTTGTTTGGAGGTGTTACCGGGGCTTACCTTCCTTTTGATTTCCAAATAATTGCAATGCTTGCCGCTCTTCTGCCTTTCAGTATAACAACCGGACTACTGTTTCAGTGGGCTGCAAGAAATTTAACAGTTTCCGGAAAAACTCTAGCGCAGGCTTATGCTATTGAAAGTCTCGGCGGCCTTACCGGAGGTGCCCTTTCTTCACTGCTCGTTATTCTTGGAATGCAGAATTTTCAAATTACTCTTCTCAGCACCTTTATATGTTTTGCTTTATTAATCTTTCTAAACAAGAACAGGTATTACAAAATTTTCACAGCTATTATTTTAACCCTCCTTCTCTTCGCTTCTCTCAACTATAGTAAGGCTGTTGATAATTGGATGACTTCAAAAGGATTCGGCCGGAAAGTTGAATCTATTGACACTCCTTATAACAGAATAACAATCGCTGCCCTTGATAACCAGTTATCGTTTTTTGAAGACAATGCCCTCACCTACGAATCTGAAACAACTGACGCAGAAGAGTTTGTGCAGTTGTCTTCCCTGCAGTCAGTAAAATTGAATAAGGTACTTGTACTTGGCGGTGGATTCAAGGGTATTGTTGAACAGCTTGATAAATTTTCTGGTTTACAAATAGATTATGTTGAATACAACCGGGAAATGTATGAGTTCATTAAAGCTCATCTTCCCAAAAACCTTAAACAAGCACTGTCTTCAAATAAGGTTAATGTTATTTTTAAGGATCCACGTTCATTCCTTCGTACCAAAAATAAATATGACCTGATTTTGGCCGGTATGCCTGAACCGGCTTCGGGAATGAATAGCCGGTATTATACAAAAGAATTCTTTTCTGAGGTTTCTCTGTGCCTTAACACTAATGGCATTTTTAGCTTCAGGATTCCATCATCTGAAAACTTCTGGACACCAGTACTTCAGAAAAGAAATGCAGGCATATATAAAACTTTAATCTCTGTCTTCCCCTATTTAATAGTTCTCCCCGGAACTTCAAACATATTTATAGCATCCGGTGTACCGTTATGCAGCAATACAGATATTCTTAATCAGCGCCTGAAAGCCCGGAATATTTCCAATAAATTGGTCACTCCTCAATATGTGAATTATATTTATACTAATGACAGGTATAACGAAATATTCCGTTTGATGAATGATAACACAGCTCCGGTAAACAGCGATCTAAAACCCGCGTGCTATCAATATACAATGACTATCTGGCTCTCTAAATTCTTCCCGCAAATGGCTCAATGGGATTTTTCATCAATAAAACTTTCCGGAAAACTTATTTATAAAATTGCCGGAGGAGTATTTATTTTCCTTCTTATCCTTGTCGGACGAAAATGGAAACCTTTCCGGAGATATTTAATTGTCTTTACTGCGGGTCTTCAGGGAATGGTGCTTGAAATTATTTTGATCCTTAATTACCAGATCCACAACGGTATTTTATTCCAGAATATCGGAGTCCTTATAATGGGTTTTATGCTTGGACTCTCTCTCGGTGCCTGGATAATTTATCGGTTAAATCGTAAGTTTTCAGGACCATTACTTTTAACTTTGTCTGTTTTATTCTATTTCCTGGCTGGATTATTTTTAATATCAGGATATATAACAGATTTTATTATAACTCTGGTTTTCTTAATTGTAACAGGCTTCCTTACATCCGGTTTATTTGCCTGGGCCGGAACTTTCAATGTAACTGATCAGAAGAAAATTGTGTCCCCATTATATTCAGCTGACTTATTGGGGGGATTCATTGGCTCCCTCGTCTCAAATTTTATTCTTATACCTCTCTTTGGTTTCGGTGCGTCTGCACAATTAATGATATTTCCATCCCTCTTCCTTTTCTTCTTTTTATAATGAAGTAATGCCCTGCCTCACCGGCAAAAATCAATAAAATGTTCTATTTTTACACTTAGATGATTTATAAAAAAGGTTCAATCAATGTTATACCTCGTTGCCCTTTTCCTGCATGTAATCGGATCGTTATTATATTCTGCTTCTCTCGCCATTGAATGGTTGTGCAGCTCGAAACTAAGAAAAGCTGAATCGACCGACAAATTCAGTGAATGGCTCTCTACTTATTCATATCTTCATATGATCTCCGGAATTGCCTGGGTCTTAATCCTAATCCCCGGAATTTATATGATGGCCGTTATATGGAAAAATGCCGCCTGGGTTACTACAGCATTCACAGGTTTTTTACTCTTAGTTATTGTCGGTAGTATCGTAACTGGAAAAAAGATGAAGCCAATAATCAATGAATTTAAGATCTCCGGTTATACCTCCGGAATTTCCAAAATGATTAATGATCAGGTGCTTTATTTATCACTTAAAGCAAGAACTACTTTAACTATTGGAATTGTTTTTTTAATGGCTGTAAAACCAGGCTTGTCTGACTCAATATTGATTCTTTTAATTTCTATATTAATAGGATTTATACCTTTTAAGAAATCCATCCGCAATTAGTCATTTTGAGGAAATAATAAGGCGTTGCCTTGTTGAAAACGAAATGACATTATCATTGTCATTCTGAACGGAACGAAGTGGAGTGAAGAATCTCCTCCTTGTCATTAGGAGAGAAGCGACGTGAAGAATTTGAATAAAAGATAATTCCCAATTCACTTACAGGAATCCGGCTAACTTATCTCTTTCCATTTTGAATTGCAGAAGTGCTACCGAAATCTCTTCTTCACCTTCAAGATGATTCTCCTTGATATAAGCCTCAAGCTGCTCAACAGATTTAACTATAGAATTTAATCCCTCAGCCAGATATTTCATTCCGGGTTTGAAATCTAGAATTGTCTCTTTTCTTTCTTCAATATTCTGATCCCTGGCCCTTCCATAATTAGCAGCAAAAAGAATATTCCCGCTGATTGATGAAGCGATACCCTCACTAAACTTGCCTGAAATTTCTTCGGATTCTTTATCAGGTCTATTTATTGATTTAATATGCTGCAAAGATATTGAGTCAAGCTTTATAACCTCAAGTGATAGTATTTTAGCTTTATCTGCGTTATCTACATCAGTAAATCCGGATTTCCTATACGCGATAATTGACTCAGCTCTCATCTTCATAACTTCTTCACGGCTTTTCATTTCTTTAATAATGCCGCGGTAATCATTTACAAATGTCTGCCTGCCTGCCTTGTTCCCGAAACATCCGGATAAAAGAATAACCAGGGAAAGAATAAATATTTTTATAACTGACTGTAATCTACTTTTCAAGTAAAACCTCACAAATAACTCTCGTAAGATAATGATTTTCAGGAAATATCACACCTGTCCAATCCAGTTATCATCATAGTTCCTGAACAAATCCCTTATTTTATTGTAATAGTCCTGGTCAAGTGGACCCTTCTCAACCATCTTTATGTTTTCTCTAAGATGTTCTAAATTACTCGTGCCTGCTATTACAGTGTCCACACCCCATGTGTATGCTGCAAATCGTAATGCGGTTTCCTGTAAATTATCTTCCTGAAGAATGTTCATTTTCTTTAATCTTAACCAGTAAACCTCAGCATATCTTCCGAAAGGCTGCTCTTTGAATCTCCATGGAGAATTAGCCGCCGGACGCTTCGCTATTACTCCCAACCCTTTTTCTTTTGCCATTGGGAGCAAGCGGTCAATGTTCCTTTGATCGGCTATATTTATTGAAGTTTGTATACTTCCAAATCGCCCCGTCTCTATAGCAAAAGCAAGATTTTCATTTTCTCCTGAATAAGCAGCAACTTTTATTTTCCCGGTTTCTTTTACCTTTTCAAGAGCGTCAATTACACCGCTATCTTTGAGTATTGAAACTGGACATGAATGAAGATGTACTATATCAATATAATTAGTTCGTAATAGCTTTAATGCTTCATCCACTCCGGCTATTATACCTTCATAAGTCCAATCCTTAAAACCGGGAATACCATATCCTACCTTGGTAGATAAAACTATCTCGCTTCGTCTTTTAGAAAGATACTTTCCTATCCTTTCTTCTGAAGCCCCATAACCCCGCGCTGTATCGAATAATGTAATCCCCATGTCGACAGCAGAATTAAGCAGTTTCTCTACTGATTTTTCATTAGTATCGTTTTCATCAATATGTCCTGCACCAAATCCGATTACCGAAACTTTCAATCCTGTAAATCCAAATTGTCTTTGTTCCATACTCTTCTCCAATTGTAACTTTCTTAATAGTAAATTTTTCGAATTATTACAGGTAAAATTACAATGAATTTACTAATTTTGATGATATCATGATTTATTTATTATTCATCAAATCAAAATGCCCGGCTTTATAAATACCTTTTCGTCTTTTTCCCAAAGTCTGTTTGCAGATGAAAGATTGAACAGGGAAGAAAAATTTTACATCCCTCCTATTTGGATACTAATATTAATTGTCATTTTGGCTATTGCTACCCGGATAATATTTTTTACCGGACTTACTTTCTCTGATGACGGTTATTATGACCAGCTTGGTTATATGATGCTGAAGGGAGAAAATGTAACAAATTTTTGGGGTTATCCTATTTTCCTACTTAGGAGGTTAGATATATCTTTAACCGCGGTTTCTTTTGCTCTGTTCGGAACAAATGAAATTGCATCTGTAATACCTGTATTTCTCTTTTCCATTGGAAATATAGTAATTATTTATTTTACCGGACTTGAACTGTCACTTAAAAAGTCTACCGCGTTGATGGCTTCTCTCCTGTTATGTTTTTTCCCTGTGGATGTATTCTTTGCCACAGTCCACTTTACTGACCTTCCTGCTTCATTTTTCATAAATACTGGAATCTTTTTCCTTCTCAAATCATACAGAACCAACAGGGTTGCACAGGCTATTTATGGAGGCATTTTTTTAACTTTAGCTCTGTTTTTAAAGGAAAGTGTCTTATATATTCTGATCCTGATGTTCTTTATTTGGATTTGGTTTTTAATTATTAAAAGAAAAAATATAATTCAGATCCCAATTGCCTTTATGATTTTTGCCTGCGGAATATCTTTTGAATCAATCTTTTATTATTTCACACAAGGAGATTTTTTTTACAGATTCTCAATGCAGTATAAAAACTACCTTTACTGCTCATATGATTTTTTCCCATATACAAAAGACGTTAATTCAATACCACGCTCAGTATATTTCAAAAAACTGGTAAAGTATATTTTGGGTGAGAATACAAGATACATATTCTTAAGACGGTTTTACCTTTTTACCCCACTGATAGCTGGTGTACAGACCTTTATATTATGGAAAAAAGATAAAAACACTAAACTCCTTATCTGGTTTGTTGGAATAATAATTCTGGCGGCTGGTTTTACGGTTTCATTTTCTGCCTGGAGACCAAGTGAAATGAAAAAAAGCTGGTATATTTATATCTATCTGGAACCAACTCTTTTAATGACTGCAGTATTTGTAGACAGTCTAAGGAATAAATATAAAATTGCCGCGGTAACTATTTATATAATTGGATGTGTTTTCATGGTGAACTCTTATTCGGCCTTTTTCGGTATGAAAGATAACAATGAAATTAAAAAAGTAATACTTAATAATAATTCAAGAGTGATTTATACTGATCATTTTGACAAATATAATCTTGATGTGGTTCTGAAATATAAGGATACTAATCAGATAAGGATTTTCACGGGACGCAATTTTGATCCCGGCATAATAAAACCCGGTGAATGGGTTTTTATAGACGACAAAGCAATTTCAGAACTAAAACAACAGGGATACGAATTTACAGATTTTAGTTTTGTGAATTCAAAACATTTTAACTTAGTATTTTATAACAATACTGTAAAGATATTCGAAAAACTGCCTCTATAGTATTATTGTAATTCCAACCTTAAACTGATCAAATGCAAGTGGTGCTACAGTTTCGAAAGGCCAGTTCATTTTATCCTGCCTTAATTCATAAATTCCGAATGACAGTGCATTCTTTAACAGAAAATTCACTATCGGCGCAGCTTCCGGAGATGAATCAAGTACTTTATCAACAAATAAATCTACAAGCCCCTGCCCGGCTCCTTCTATTACCATTCCCATTCCCCATTCCCAGAATAGATGACGTGGATAAACTACCAATCTCTCGTATGAAGCATCAATTGCTAAATTATGAACAAACTTAAACTGAACTCCTCCCTGAAAACTGTTCCCGAAACGAAAATCTTTATTGAACAAATCTGTAGTATGAATATCATCTGCAGCAGCGGGAGTTGTCTGCATATCCATTTGGGTCCAGTCGATTGAAATTGCATGGTAAGGTATTATTGAAAACCCGTTCCCTAAATCATACCCATACCCTGATGCCCAGCCGAATCCGAATCTCCATGAATTAGTATTAAGATCGCTACTGTTTTTATTTCCTGCAAGGTCCGTAGTAAAATTACTTATATGAAAATATTCGAATTTATATTTAATAACATCGTCTGAACCATAATATGATTTCTCAGTTGTATAACCGAGTTTAAGTTCAAGCATCCCCGGCTTATTAAAACTCTGGCTTATACTTTTCAGGGTCATCTGATAAGTACCATAGCTAAAACTTATTGTGGGTGCGCCTTTTATTTTAAAATCGAATATATGGGAACCGATATCATCCCACTTATTTACTTCTCCTGCTCCCGAATTATTATCCACGCTTTCCCAACCCTCTTCTGCGTCAGTTTTTGTAGAATCAGTATTTGTTGTGTCTTTTTCCTGTGCATACGCCGGAATCATCAGGAAAAGTGACAAAAGAAAAATTAGTAATAGCTTTTTGTTCATTTTATCCTCTTATTTTTTACAGGTTCTCTATAACAATCTGTATGCCGTTTCAGTTTTAACCATAAACATCTGGTTAATTGTTACTGATTGAACTAAATAGTGTACATAACAGTTCACAATTTAGTACACTTTTAAGATATTCACCAGCCGCTTGTTTATAAGACTAACCGTTGAACATAATAGTTAAAGTGGTAGCTGGATTGGGAAATAATTTTGCATCAATGTAAAGGTAAATAACAGAGATAATAACTATAAACTTGCCCCGTTTTTATTAAAACTATTCACAAGGAAATTCTATAACAAATTTTGATCCTGCGCCAGGCTCCGATTCCGCATAAACGTTTCCTTTATGCTTTTCAATAAACTCTTTCACAATCACAAGTCCAAGACCGGTACCAAGCTCATTATCCGTCCCGATTGTACTTTTCATCGGATCAAACAAAAACAGAGAGTCGATTTTTTCCTTTTTAATTCCTACTCCGTTGTCCTTTATGCTTATTTTCACGATATATTTGGTCTTTTTATTGTCCGGACTAAAGGTTTCGTCCACTTTTATTTTATTTTGGTATTGCAATGCAAGCCTTTCAGTTGTAATAGTAATCTCCCCTCCTGTACTTGTAAACTTGATCGCATTGGAAAGCAGGTTCCTTAACGAAGTATATATCATATTCCTGTCGGCAAAAACTTTTATCCCCTTTTCAGTATTAATATTAAGAATAATTTTTTTCTGCGAGATATTTAATCTGTAAAGCCTTGTTACTTCAAGAATAATTTTGTTTAATTCGAAATGTTCAGGGTCATATTTTATTTTACCTGAATTATATCTGGACCAGTCCAGGAGATCATCAAGGAGGTTAAGTGTCATTCGAGAGGAAGATTGGATCATTTCGGCAAGTTGCTTTATCTCATTTCTTTCCATATTATCAATATCTTCAACAATTATATCACTTATCCCTGCCAGAGTAGCCATTGGCGTTTTAAGATCATGCGCCATAATAGAAAAGAATTTATCTTTTTCATTATTCGTCTTTACAAGTTCCATTATTATCTTTTTTTTCACATCAATATCTTCAATCATCGCAAGAGTATAAATGGGTTTACCTTCTTCATCATTAACAGCTGAAACCATCAGATGTACCCATATTATTGAGTTATCCTTTTTTATATATCTCTTCTCAATATCAAAATAAGGGATTTTACCTTTAATAAGTTGTTGGACAGACTTTAAATCAATATCTGCATCTTTCGCATATGTAACTTCAGTTAATGTTTTTTGGAGAAGTTCCACTTCACTGTAACCTGTAATCTGACATAATCTTTGGTTGACAGCTAATAACCTGTTATCTAGTCCTACGATAGACATCCCAAGAGGTCCTTCGTTATAAACTTCTAGTAATTGTTTTGATAAAGATACCGGGAGATCCATTGTTTAATTTCCTAAATTCAAGAACATATCAACAAGAATCAGTGTGCAAAAATATACTTTGTGACTTTAGTATGCAAATTAATTTACCTGATAGTAAAATAGTTAGAGCATGAATCATTTAGTATCGCTATAGACAGACCCTCTTATAAAATCCATGATTAAACATCCGGTTACGGGAACTCTATTCAGTTTCGATCTTTGTTTATATATTGCCGCCCCGGTAAACTGCCCTGTGAAAAATGCCGCTATCATTACCGGATAAGTTATAAAATGGAATCCTATCCCGCTGTATATTCTTAAAATGATTATAAAGGGAATAGGTAGATGAATGGATAATACCCATCCTAAAGAAAAATTTCTCACATCCTGCCGCCAATAGCCAAAAGGAATATTAAATATATATACAGCTGCGGCCACAAGAATTAAGTTCATTACTTAAATTATATGAATTTCAGGTTTATGCTTTAATTGTTAACAACATACAAAATATATCATAAAAAGAATAGACTCAAAAACTATCTATTTAATAAAAAATCGTTCTCTGTTTAAATTATGAGAATCATTCCCGCGAAGATTGGAATCCTTTAATTGGTTCAAAATCAGCTTGTTTTGAAGAGATTAAATCATTTATCTTAGCATAATAAATACATTTATGATATTATACTGTTCTACTTCAGCTTTCTTGCAACAACAACTGTTGTTTTTAATATTTCATCCGCACCAGTGCTGCTATTAACAGCTTCAAGGAATACAATATAGATTCCTATTCTCAATGGCATTCTGTCATCCCCCAGTCCGTCAAATATTACAGAACCTGTTGTTCCGGAAGCCATGTTATTGGAAAGAACTCTCACAAGTCTTCCATGACTGTCGTATATTTTTATATTTACCTGTGAAACAGGAGTTCTTAAAGAATAATTTATTATTGTGCAGTCCTCGAATCCGTCATTATCGGGAGAAAATGGATTCGGCTTAACGGTTATACCCGAATTAACCGTACTATTATTTGTGTAAATACTGTTTTTCGCTCCCGGAGTAGCTCCTTTAGAATCTACACAAGTGTTCCAATTGTACCTGTCATTACTCCCTAACCAGGGATTTATTCTCTCTAAAGACCTGCCCTTGGTATTTATAAAATTTGAATTATGCCATTTTTCCGAATAATAAACCGAATCAATTACATTTCCCCTGAGGTCTTTTAATAAAACCAATTCCTCGGTTGTCAACCCTAAACTGGATACATTAAGTACAGATTTATTTCTATAATCATAAATATTGTATCCTTTTAAAACTGATGAATCTGATGCGAGTATAAAATACTCACCCGGACCAATTACAAAGTTAGAATCCGACAATATATATTTGTTTGCATGCTGGTCTTCTATACTCCAGCCGCCTATATTTAAAGAATCCTTTTTCAGATTAATGAATTCTAAGAATTCATTGTTCCCGATATTAGGGTCAAACATTATCTCATTAATTGCCATATCATTACGACTTCCATCCGGAATATTAACTACAGAATTCTCTTTCCCCGGAGTTGATTTTTCACTGCTTAAGGATAAAACCCAATTGGAACTATCACACGAACTCTTTTTATCAGATATCCTTTCAATCGAATAACCTTTTTTATGCCCCCATGAGGATCTGTACATCATGCTGTCAACTATCCCATCCCTGTAATCATATACAATTATGCCATCTTGGGTATTTCCTAAAGTACCAAACGGAACAACTTTAGTCTGATCGTTTATGTCCGGATGGATGAAATAAAATGATGTGTCCCTTGCAGCGACAAATAATTCATTAGGAGAGATGAAATAATCCTTATCTGTTATAACTGCTTTAGTTGGGACAGTTAGTACATCACTTAATGACCAATCCTTCAGGTTGATTATATCAGGGGAGATATTTTTAAGTTCAACCCATTCCGGCTCTCCCGATGCAGGATCATACATAATTTCATTAATAATAACTGAACTTGCTGCGGCTCCCGGCTCAACAGTTATTTCATAATTATTATTTAAAGTGTCCTGATCAGACGGAAACAAAATATGTACTGATATATAATATTTACTCTGAATATTAAGGATTTTTTGAGATGAGACAATATTAATTGAATCCCCTGAATTTAGATTCAGGCTATTTGAGCTGGAAAGCAATTTCCAATCCTCATTTGCAGTTCTGGAATAAAACTCAGCAGTAAAATTATTAGCATTGGAGGTGCCGTTATTTTTAACAGTTACGGAAACTGTGACAGTATTTCCGGCAACTGGAAACCTGGGGTCTGTATATATTCCGGCAACTGAAAGATCATACTCCTTTATAGTCAGACTGTTAATCCTCCCGGGAGTGCTCTGCTCAATATCTTTGCTCGTCCCCCAGTTCTGTTTTAGTAAAGAACTTACATCAGGAGAAATTCTCTCAAGTGAATACCCGCCGCTTCCTCCCCAAGACTGATCATATTTAACTGAATCAATTACGGAACCATAGCTGTCTTTAATTATTATTCCATCAGCGTCATTGTTTAATGAGGGTATACTCATTAGCAAAACCGGTGAAACAATATAACGGTGACAATTATAAATAGAGGAATCTCTTGCAATCACAAGAAAAGATTTACCCGGAATAGAAATATTTGTGCTAATCTTCACAGTTGAAGGAGTTGTATAAATATCTGTTACCGTCCAGTCTTTTAGATTAATTGGATCAGATGTCCGGTTATAAAGTTCAAACCATTCCGGTTCAGATGAATGAGGAGCATACATTATTTCATTAATTACAATATCACCCGCGTTAGAAATTGTATTACCTACATTAAAATTTGCAAATGCTATATTGTTAGTCAGGTCCTCATCAGGGGTATAATTGATGACAGCAATAAAATAATTTCTCCCTTGTACGTAATTAGTTGTTGCAAGAGTAACTGAAACACTATCGCCAGATGATAATCCATTTTCAATTTGCGATAACATAAGTTCCCCTGCTCCGGCTACTGAGTCTTTATCAATATCATTGTAAATATTGATAGTGTAACCAGTTGAATTATTTGTTCCCACATTCGCAATTTTAATATTAAGTTGGACATTGGCACCGGAAATCACATTTGGAGTTGAAATGAATGATGTAATCATTAAATCATTTCCTGATGGCACAACAGAGTTTTTATAACCTGGTGTCCCCAGATATTTTGTACTATTCTCCCAATTAACAGCTGAAGTATCCTTGTTCATGAATAATTTTTCATCTGAATAACCTGTTTTGTTATCAGCAGAATAAGTATATACATCTATTGTATCGTTAACTGAGTTTATAAGCCACAATGGACGGTTTGATGTGTTTGCCATACCATTTGATCCGAAGGCGTTTTTTGTAATCTTTAACCGTAATGCTGAAACAGGTACAATACTTTTATAGAGACCATTAGAAAAATCATAATCCCCTTCAAATATAACCGCATAGGATTTCGGTGCTAACAGCGTACCATATCCGGCAGAAATTATTGTGTCGGGTTTACTTGTATAATATTTGATTGTAAAATTCTGAAGATCTATTGTTTCGGTTTCACTCCTGTTATAGAGTTCAATAAATTCATTATTGCCGGATACAGCATAAAACATAACTTCAGAAATTATGATACAGGTATCATTAGCTGATGCCAATATAGAAAAGGAATACAACAAAAAGATCAGGAAACATTTGCCCATAATAAATCTCCACTAAACCTTGTATTAATTTATCGAAGATTTAATAAATAGTAAAGTAAAAGTCTTGATAATTAAATATTATTTTATTACTATTTAATCGTTCAAATTTATTGTTTCTATATTTATCTCACCAAAGATTCCACATCGCTAAAGATCGCTTCTCATCGCTTAAGTTCTTACATGCACACGGTATGCACACTACCTACTCAATACCTACATAATACAAAGCATGTCATTAGAAAGCAGAATATTTCCGGATTGTTGTAGTGTTTCCCCTCTTGACTTAGCTTTTCAAGCCTCTTCCCTTTTCAAGATATTCATACAGTCTCCCTGGGAGAAGACCTATAATCTTTGAGCCAATAACAGTTGCAAGCGGGAACTGTATAATTCGTTTTTCCTTTATTAGACCCCGGACAATGATATCTGCAGCTTTTTCTGCATCCATTAGAAACGGCATCTCAAATTTGTTCTTTGCAGTCATTTCACTCTTAACAAATCCCGGCTTAATTGTAATAACCTTTACACCATATTTATTCATCTCTAAACGCAAACTCTCAAGCAGTGTTGTTGCCGCGGCCTTACTTGCGCAGTAAAAACCGCTTCCTCTATAACCCCGGTTATCGGCAAGACTCGAGACCCCGGCTATTATTCCACTTTTCTGTTTAAGAAATATAGGTAAAAGAACTTCTATGCATTTAATCATTCCTATTACATTAGTTCCGAATATTTCTGCAGCATATTCAGAACTATACTTATCCACTCCTTCCGGTCTGCCGATCCCTGAATTCAGAATTGCTATATCAATACTACCTGAAATATTTCCTACTTCGGTGGTAACTTCTCTAACTCTTTCTATATCAGTGATATCGCATTGGTAAGTATAAATTTTTCCCTGAAATCCTTTCAGCTCAACAGCCAGTTCACGGAGCCGGTCAATCCTTCTGGCCAGGACTGAAACAATATTCCCTTCCATCACGAGTTTCTTAGCCAGTGCATAACCTATTCCGCTTGATGCACCCGTCAGAAACACTTTTTTATTCTTTAGTTCAATCATCGGGAATTGATACTATTGTTACTCTCACCATTGTTTCTTTCTCCGGAATACTTTCAATGTGAATTTCGCTGTTAAATATTTCGGCTATCTTCTTTACAATGGATAACCCTAGTCCCGCACCGCTCTGTTCATAATTCTTTCTCTCAAACTGCATAAATTCTCCAAGCATTGATATCTGCTTGTCTGACATTCCACGTCCATTATCTATCACATAAATTGAATACTCGTTTTCATTCTGAACCCCTGTTATCTGAATCCTGGTTCCTTTTTCAGAAAACTTTAAAGCATTGTCTGCCAGTTCAGTCATTATACTTTTTAAATAAGACTCGGAAAACTTCAGTTTTGCGTCATCGACTTCAAATACAATATCATCTCCCCTATCATATTCTTTCCCAATCTTTAGTACCGTTTCAGTAATAATTTGTTTTGGATTATTTACTACATGAGATTTTAATTCTCTTAGTTTTTCAATATTTGTGAATGTCAGGTCAAGTTTTGTGGAGAATAATACTTTCTGCACAAGCTTGCTAAGTTTTTTAGCGGAAGACTGAATATCTACAGCTATCTCAAGTATCTTACTTCTTTCAATCTGATAATAATCTTCAATCAGAAGCTGAGTAAATCCCATTATAACTGTTAAAGGAGTCTGAAGTTCATGCGGCAATGCATAGGATATGCTATTTGTAATCTCTTCAGTTTTGGAATCGAAAACCTCTTTTCGTTCCAATCTGGTTTGAACTGCTTTAAGTAATTGCTTGCTGTTAAAAGGTTTGGTAATATAATCATCTGCGCCAAGCTGCATTCCAATCCGGAAATCTTTAGGATCTGTTTTTGCCGTTAGGAATATAAAAGGTATCGTATTAGTATATGGATTATCATGTAAAATCTCCATTACTTCATATCCATCCATGTGAGGCATCATTATATCGCATAATATGAGGTCAGGAAGTTCGTGTATTGCAAGTTGAATTCCTGAAGCACCATCGTATGCGCTAATTGTATTGTAACCTTCTTTTTCAAGTCTTTCCTTCAGAACTATTAAATTCTCTTCAACATCGTCAATGAGGAGAAGTTTTTTCTTAATCTTTTCCATGTTCCTTACTTTAATGTAAATAGCAGCTTAAAACTTTCCGGAAATTCCATTAGTAATAATACTACATTATTCGAAAATGATAATAAGATTTTTCAATTACAATATAAATTGTTATTTTACGTCAAAAATTATTCCAATGTACGAAAACAACTTTATTTCTATCGAAAACATACTTGTCCGCCCTGAAATCATGAATACTTGTTTTTCATGTGATCTGGGAAAATGTAAAGGGGCATGCTGTACTCTTGAATCAGAATTCGGAGCACCGCTGCTTGAAGAGGAAATCCCGGTTATTGAGAATATTCTTCCAGATGTGTTACCTTACCTGCCCGGCGAACATGCTACTGAAATCAAAAAGAAGGGTTTCTTTATGAATATAGCCGGTGACCTGATGACAAGGTCAATAAACAAAAGAGAATGCGTTTTTGTGTATTATGAGGAATCAATAGCCAAATGTGGAATAGAAAAAGCTTATTTTGATGGAAAAGTTGATTTCCGGAAACCAGTATCCTGCCACCTATTCCCGATAAGAGTTTCAAAGTTTGGTGGTGATGTACTTAAATATGAAAATTTTACTCAATGTGCCCCGGCTTTACTGAAAGGGGAAAAGGAAAAAATAACAATTGCAGAATTCTGTAAAGAATCATTAATCAGACTTTATGGAAATACATGGTATTCATCTTTAATGGAAAGTGACGGAAAATAATATGTTAACTCTTAGTCAGAAAATGTCCCAGCAGCAGCGTCTTTCTCCTCAGCAGATTCAGTATCAGAAACTACTTCAACTTAATACTCTCGCTCTGGAACAGCGGATCAAAACAGAATTGGAGATAAATCCTATTCTTGAGGAAGTAAATGAAGAAGAAATTGATATTACCCAGGACTCAGATGAAAAAGAAAAGGAAAAATCTGATGAACACTCCGAAGAGGAAATAAAGGACCGGGACAAAGAAGAGTTTGAACTCGAAGATTTTATGAATGATATTGACTTTGAGGCAGACCGGGTAAATAAATCAGCCGATGATGATAGTTACCAGCCGCTTGCACCTAACCGTATCTCACTTGCTGATCACCTCGAAGAACAATTAAGCCTTCTTGAACTTGATGAAGATTATTACCTACTGGGTCAGGAAATTATCGGAAATCTTGACGACGATGGATACCTGAAACGCTCTATTCCCGAAATTCTGAATGAGCTGTCAATGTTCATGCATATAGATATTCCTCTTGATAAGGCAGAAAAACTTCTTAAAAAGGTTCAGGCTTTTGACCCAATCGGTATTGCCGCAAGGTCTCTTCAGGAATGCCTCCTGATCCAGCTAAAACATATTAAACACGATCCCTATTATTCTTTCCTCGCGGAGGAATTGCTGAATAATCATTTTGATGATTTTACCAAACGCAGATATGATTCGATAATGGTTAAAATGAATCTAACTAATGATACACTTAGAGCTGTGATTGACCTTATCCAGAACCTGAACCCTAAACCGGGTGAAGGTAATATCGCGTCCCAGGAAATGAACCAGATAACCCCCGACTTTGTTGTTGAAAGAATTGATGACAATTTTATTATTACTCTTAACGATAAAAGCGTCCCCTCAGTAACTCTGAATAAAAGCTATCTCGAAATGTTCAACCAGAATAAAAAAGGGAAAAGAAATGAAAGAGAAAAAGATACTTATAAATTTCTAAGAGAGAAATTCGAATCAGCAAAATGGTTTATAGCCTGTATCCAGCAAAGACGCGAAACTTTAATGAAAATAATGCAGGCTATAGTTGAAAGGCAATATGAGTTTTTTGAAAGAGGCCCTAAATATCTGAGACCAATGATCTACAAGGATATTGCCGAAGAAATAATGATGGATATTTCCACAATCAGCCGCGTTGTAAATGGTAAATATGTGCAGTCCCCTATGGGTGTTCATGAACTTAAATATTTTTTTAGTGAAGGACTTATCACCGACTCCGGCGAAGAGGTTTCCAATAAGCATATCAAAGAACGTCTTAAAGAAATCGTCGAAGCTGAGGATAAGAATAATCCCCTCAGTGATGACCGGCTAGCAGAAATGCTTAACGAGGAAGGAATACATATTGCCCGAAGAACTGTGGCAAAGTACCGCGAACAGCTTAAACTACCCATTGCCCGATTAAGAAGAGAATTATGAGGAATGCTTCCTTTTTGTTAATTGATATATCATCCTTTGCCCTTTTTGCCCTTATACATACGTTACTGGCCTCCTTAAAAGTTAAAAATTACATAGCCTCGCGAATCGGAAACCTGATGGCTTTCTATCGTCTTGCATATAATATATTTTTTCTGTGGTTGTTGTGGTGTCTGTATGATAACCTCCCGCGGCCTGACTTTGAACTTTATGACCTCTCTTTCCCATATGATTTTCTTATCCTTATCCCACAGTTCCTTGCTCTTGGAGGAATAATCTGGACATTAAAATACTTTTCCGGGTCAGAATTCCTGGGATTAACTCAGATTAAAAGATGGATAGCTTCACGTTCAAATTCAGGAGGAAGTTCATTTGAGAATTTCGCTTCACCTTCAGTGCCTGAGGCAAATGCTCCCGACGAAAAGCTCACTCTCAGAATTGAAGGCCCATATAAGGTTGTCCGTCACCCACTGTACCTTTTTACTATACTTTTTTTAATGTTAAGACCTACTATGGACCTCTTCTATTTAGTTTTCTTAATATTTTTAATTGTGTACTTTTATATAGGTTCTTTTTACGAAGAAAGGAAATTGGTCTCATTGTTCGGTGATCAGTATAGAAAATACCAGTCATCCGTTCCGAGGCTTTTCGGATTGAGAGTTAAAACATTTTACTAACTCCTGCGTCTTTAATAGTATGACATTCTGAAGAAGCGAAGCAAAGAATCTCTTTTTGTCATTCTGAACGAAACAGAGTGTAGTGAAGAATCTCTGTGATTTATTTAATTAATGAAATAATATTCAGTTAAAGGTTTTTATGGAAGATAATAAAATAAGATCAACAACTATCATTGGAGTTATACATAACGGTCAGGCTGCTATAGGCGGCGATGGTCAGGTAACGCTTGGCAATACTGTTGTTAAACATAATGCGTTCAAAATCAGGAAAATTGCAAACGGAAAAGTTCTTTGTGGTTTTGCCGGTGCATCTGCTGATGCATTTACTTTGGTAGAACGGTTCGAGGAAAAACTTGAACAGTTCAGAGGTAATGTTTCCCGTGCTGCTGTTGAACTTGCAAAAGATTGGCGGACTGACCGTTACCTGCGTAAACTTGAAGCTATGCTTGCCATAATCTCTAATGATCAGGCATTCATTATTTCCGGTAACGGTGATGTTATTGAACCTGATGATAAAATTGTTGCCATTGGTTCAGGCGGAATGTATGCACTAGCAGCGGCTAAGATGCTGAAGAAGTACAGTTCCCTTTCTGCTAAGGAGATTTGCGAGGAAGCTCTTTTAACTGCCTCTGAAATCTGTATTTATACTAATAATAAAATAAATGTTGAAGTAATTGAAAAATAAAACCGGTTTTAATATGTATGATAGATTAATGAAAGAATTAACTCCCAGCCAGATAGTTAATGAATTGGATAAATATATAGTGGGTCAGCATGATGCAAAACGAGCTGTCGCAATAGCTCTTAGAAACAGGTGGAGAAGACAACAGGTCCCTGCTGGTTTGCGCGAAGAAATACTGCCAAATAATATAATCCTGATTGGACCAACTGGTGTGGGTAAAACTGAAATAGCAAGAAGACTTGCAAAACTTGCTAATGCTCCCTTTATAAAAGTGGAAGCCTCCAAGTTTACTGAAATAGGTTACGTGGGACGCGATGTCGAATCAATGGTTCGTGATCTTACTGATTATGCCGTAAATTTAGTTAAATCTGAACGTACTGAAGCTGTCCAGGGAAAAGCTAATGATCTTGCAGAGGAAAGGATTCTGGATATATTGATCCCCGCAGTAAAAAAGCCCTCTTCTTCAATTGATGAAAGCGAGAATGAAAATACTGAGGCTTACCAGAATCAGAAAACAAGGGAATGGATGAAGGAAAAACTTAAAAAGGGTGAGATGGAGAATAAATTGATTGAATTCGATATCAGTGCCCAGAATAATGCCGGCATGCAGATCCTCGGCCCCTTTGGTATGGATGACATGGGAATTAACATCCAGGAAATTATGGGCAATATAATGCCTAAAAAGAAAAAGAAAAGAAAAACTACTATTAAAGAAGCCAGGACAGTGATGGCTGAGGAAGAAGCTCAAAAACTTATTGATATGGACTCTGTCCAGAAAGAAGCTATTGAGCGAGTGGAAAACTCAGGCATTATATTCATTGATGAAATTGATAAAGTAGCCGGAGGCGGCAAATCTCAGGGTCCTGATGTGTCCCGTGAAGGTGTGCAGCGTGATCTTCTTCCAATTGTTGAAGGCTCAAATGTTAATACTAAGTATGGCGTGGTTAAAACTGATCATGTGCTTTTTATTGCATCCGGCGCCTTCCATATTTCAAAACCATCGGATCTTATCCCTGAACTGCAGGGAAGATTCCCGATACGCGTTGAACTTAAAAGCCTTACCGAAGAGGATTTCATAAAGATACTATCAATCCCCCAAAACGCTTTACTTAAACAGTATTGTGCTTTGCTTGAAACCGAGGGAGTGCAACTCGAATTTACAGATGGTTCAATAAAAGAAATTGCACGCATTGCTACTGAAGTTAACGAACAGGTCGAAAATATAGGGGCAAGACGACTGCATACAATATTAACTACACTACTTGACGAAATCCTTTTCGATGTCCCGGACAAACTGCCGGAAGATACTGTAATTATTACGGACCAGGTAGTCAAAGACAAACTTGATGCAATTGTTAAAAACAGGGATCTTTCTAAGTTTATATTGTAATATATAATTTTCATCCCCGCGAAAGCGGGGATGAAAACTAAACTCTTCCGCTGACTTCCTTTATAATTTCCCATGCCTGGTTCATTGTTTTTTCCTCTGTCCGGACACCCGAAACTACAAGACGTATAACAAATTTGTCATTCAGTTTTGTATGAGATAAGAATATTTTTCCATTCTTATTGGCCTCTTCCAAAAGACGGCTGTTCAGTTCATTTACATCCCCTTTATATCCTTTGGGATTAAATCTGAAACAGATTGTACTAAACGGAACAGGAGCCATAAGCTCAAAATCTGAATCCTCTTCAACAAACTTCTTAAATATCTGTGCTGTGGTTATGTTCCATCTTATAATTTCCTGCATACCCTCTAATCCGAAGTACTTAATTACAAACCAGAGTTTTAGCGAACGAAATCTCCGTCCTAACTGCACGCCATAATCATGATAATTTATAACTTCAGCATCAATCTTCGTCTTCAGATATTCAGGGTTAAGACTGAAAGCTCTTTTCAATATTTCGGGGTCCCTTACATATAATATACTGCAGTCAACCGGTACAAACATCCACTTATGCGGGTTCATTACTACTGAGTCCGCATATTCCATTCCATCGAAAATATATTTCAATTCAGGAAGCATTGCCGCGGCTCCTGCATGAGCGGAATCAACATGAAGCCAGATATTTTCTTCTTTACAAATTTCCCCAATGGCTCTTAAGGGATCAATACTCGTTGTTGAAGTTGTACCGATTGTTGCAACCGCACAGAATGGCACAATACCGTTTGCCCTGTCTTTTCTAATTTCAGCCCTAAGCTGCTCAGGGATCATCCTGAAGTTATCATCCGATTTAATCTTAGTTACCCCTTCCCTGCCTATCCCTAATGTTATTGCTCCTTTTTCGATAGATGAATGAGCATGTTCAGAACAGTATAATCTTAGCTTAGGAAGTTCATGCCCGGCAAGACCTTTTTCTCTAATTTCAAGACCCAGGTTTTCACGTGCACAGGCGATTGCATGCATACTGCTTACAGATGCCGTATCATAAATTATTCCCCACATATAATCAGGCAAGCCAAGCATTTCTCTTACCCATTTTGTTGTGGTTTCCTCTAATTCGGTTGAGGAAGGAGAGGTTTTCCACAGCATTCCGTTTACATTCATTACGGCAATTAAAAGTTCAGCAAGTATTCCGGGAGCGCTTGCTGTAGAACTGAAATAAGCCATAAAACCAGGATGATTCCAGTGTGTTATTCCGGGAATAATTATTTTCTCAAAATCATTAATTATTTTGCCAAAATCCTCTCCCTTTATATTTGGATGCTGAGGAATCTTTGCTTTTATGTCTCCCGGTTTTACATCAGGCAGAACCTTGTAACTTTCAATATTCTTCAGATAGTCTGAAGCCCAGTCAACTAATTGGTAACCAAATTTCCTGAAATCTTCAGGCGACATATCGTGATATTCTTGTTTTTTTTCCATAATCCTTTCAATTAAATTTAACTAAAAAATTTGATCCTACCCCCTTAGTACTGTCTACCCTGATTTCAGCATTAATAAGTTTAAGATAATTCTTTACCAATGCAAGCCCGAGCCCGTTCCCCTCAAATTTACGGGAGTACCCCGATTCCTCCTGTGAGAACGGTAAAAATATTTTTCCAATATATTTCTCCGAAATCCCTATTCCTGTATCTTTTACTGAAACACAGAACTTATTGTATTCATCTTTATAAACTTTCACTTCAATATGCCCTTCAAGCGTAAACTTTATGGCATTATCAATTAAATTCTGAAACACTTCCGATATAATGTATTCATCACTTCTGACTACCGGTGTTATATTGTTTTCCATCATACAACTGATTACCAGATTTTTTTCACTGGCAGCATATTCAAATTCTTTTATGAGCCCCTTCAGCACATAATAAATATTAACATCGCTAAGATTCACATCTATATTCCCGGACTGTAATTCTGCCATGCTAAGTATAAGGTCGATTGTTCTGAATAATCTTTTGCCTGCTGTGTCTACCGCCGCAAATGCATTAATCTGTTCTTTATCCAGATTACTCACAAGTTCATCTTTCAGTAGAGAATTGTAACTAAGTATTACATTTAAAGGTGTCCTGATTTCATGCGACATCTGGGCTAGGAATTCAGATTTAAGTTTGTCTGATTCCTCAGCCTTTTCTTTGGCTTTTATAAGTTCCTCTTCAATTATTTTCTTTTCTAAAGCATAATTGCGTATTAAGTAATAAAGGAGCAGCGATGTAACCAGAATAAATAACCACCCTTTGGCAGTTGCCAGGCGTGTTAATACATCAATATCATTTGTAAATCTGGTTATCAAGGAATCAGAAAACAAAATCCAAATCCCGCCAACAATCATATATATAAGAATGATCTTTAATATTCCGACATGTCCTGAATTCTTATTTCTGTTGTACAAAAAGGCCATGCAATTACTTAGTTATTTTTATTAAAAATCTTATTCTGATAATAATAAATAAAATATTAGTTTTAGAGGATAAATAATAATAAATAATATCTTTAAAAAATGCATTCTTTTAAAAAACTTAATCCCATAAACAACTTTTTTTATCCTGAAACTATATGTATCGCCGGAGCTTCATCTAAAGAAAAAAGCATAGGATATGAATTACTGAAGTCAATTAAGGCATACGGTTATACCGGCAGGATTTACCCCGTTAATCCAAAAGCTGAGTTTATTCTTGGCTATAAGTGCTCTAGGTCAATTGAAGAAATTAACGAAAAAATTGATTTGGGGATAGTAGTTGTTCCGAAAGCATTTTCTGAGGAGACCATAGATCAGCTGATAAGTAAAGGTGTTAAATCGATAATCCTTATAACAGCAGGATTTAAAGAAACTGGTAATGAGGGGGAACAAGCTGAAAAAAGAATTCTTGAAAAGATTAAAAACGCAGATGTTCGTCTGGTAGGGCCCAATTGTATGGGTGTGATTACAACTTTCCCTGAAATAATGCTTAATGCCACTTTTGTTGCTGAAAAACCGGAGACAGGTAATACAGCGTTCCTTTCTCAAAGCGGAGCTATTGGAGCATCGTTACTTAATTCTCTGAGGGAAACAGATATACGATTTGGACATTTTATAAGTGTTGGAAATAAAGCTGATATCTGTGAAAATGATCTCCTTGAATATTGGAACAATGATGATAAAATAACAACTATTACAATGTATCTTGAAAGTTTTTCAGACGGCGAGTCCTTCCTGAGCCACTTTACAGGAAACAAAATGAGCAAACCCGTAATCATTTTGAAAGCGGGTAGAACATCAGCAGGCATAAAAGCTGCATCATCACATACAGGAGCACTCGGAAGCAGCGATAAAGTTGTTAACTCGGTACTTGAGCAATTTGGAATCATAAGAGTTAATGACCTGAATGAAATGTTTAATACAGCAAAAGGATTTGAAAATTTCCCTATCCCGCAAGGGAACAGAATTGCAGTCGTTACAAATGCAGGCGGACCTTCGATATTAGCTGTTGATAAACTTGAAAGTGAAAATCTCGTCCTCGCCCAATTATCCGCTGAAACGAAAGCAGAACTTAAGTTAATTGTGCATCCTGAAGGGAGTGTTAATAATCCAGTTGATCTTCTCCCCGGCGGGACCGCAGAACAATTCAGAGATGCAAACAAAATCGTCCTGAAAGATGCAAATGTTGATGCTGTCATTTCTGTTTTTGTGGAACCGGTGATGGTACCTGCGTTTGAAGTAATCGAAAGCAATAATACAATCAAATCAGATAAACCTCTTCTCCAGGTTGTAATGCCACTGCCTGAGTTCTGGGAAAAATACCGGCATCAGTCACAATCTAAAAAACCCCTGTTCCGGAGACCAGAGGACCCGGCAGAAGTACTATCCAATATGATCTTTTTCTTCCAAAATAAGATTAAAAAAGAACGGCTAAAATATTCAAATCCATTCTCAGAAAAGGGGGACAGCGGGGTTGTTTATTCTGAAAGCTCCATCATAACAAATGGAGCTAAGGAAATTGTTTCTTCCTCTCCACGGTTTTTATCCCAGAAGGAAACGATAACTCTTTTATCCCGCTACCACATCCCGAATGCTGCTTCCCTATTTGTTTCACCAAAGGAAATAAATAATTTATCAGACCTCGATTTCCCCATTTGTCTTAAAGGAATATCGTCAGTAGTAATCCATAAAACAGAGATGAATGCAGTAAAATTGAATATTAGAAGCTATGAAGACCTACGGAATTCTGCTTTAGAAATGGAAAAGAGCTTTTCAGATAAAGGATTTACAATAGAGAAATTTCTTATTCAGCCATTCCTTAAGGCAAAGCATGAATTACTGATAGGCGGATTCCGCGATCCCTCTTTCGGTCCCATGATTATGTTCGGCAGCGGTGGGAAATATGTTGAAGTCGTAAACGATACGTGTATGAAATCTGCTTATCTGTCAGAGTATGATATTGATGGTATGATAAACCAAACTAATGCCGGGAAAATACTTAAGGGAGTACGCGGTGAACGTAGTACTGATATTGATACTATAAAATCAATTATCAGAAACACAGCTCAAATGATGATTGATAATAAGAATATCTTGGAATTCGATCTTAACCCGGTAATCATTACTGCGGATGACAGCATTGTAACAGTTGATGCCCGTATAAGACTTAAAACATGATGTACCCTGCCTGATTAGCTTCAGAACTAAGTATTACGAAAGAAAACTTGCCATACTGCAATTGATAATTATTGAATTAATTATCATAATAAATGTTTGTTATTACTTTAATAAGTGTTATTATGTATAAAGATAAAATCAATTGCTTCACGGCTCATCCACCAGACTGGTGGTTCCGTTTCCAGAGCTATTCCCGATTGCAATATGCAAATAAAACAAAAATAGAGAATCATGTCTTCACAAGAAATATTAAATAAGTTGACTGCAATAATTGTTGATGATGAACTTTTCGGAAGGGAAAACCTTAAGAAGATCATTGAAAATTACTGTCAGGAAATTGAAATTCTGGGATGTGCTGATTCTGTTGTAAATGCAAAGAAATTAGTTTGTCATCATAAGCCTGAGGTAGTATTTCTTGATATTAATATGCCAATTCTTGATGGTTTTGACTTCCTTGAAGAATATGATGAGCGCAACTTTATGGTAGTTTTCGTGAGCGCTCATGAAGAATTCGGTATTAATGCAGTAAAGGCCGGCGCCGTAGATTATCTCCTTAAACCAGTAAATATTCAGGAACTTAAACAGACTGTAGATAAACTTCTAAAGATTAAAAATAAAAGGGCGATGACACAGGTGCCATTTGAATCTGACAAATTAGTCCTTCCAGATTCAAATGGTTTTAATGTTTTCGAATTCGACAATATTATACGCCTTGAAGCCGATGGATGTTATACTAAAGTAACTATTAAAGACAAAAAGGATAAAATTGTTTCACGAACATTAAAAGATTTTGAAGATAGCCTGCCGAAAGATAAATTTTTCAGAATTCATAAATCCCACCTGATCAATCTTAATTATATAAAAGACTATTCGACCTTCAGCGGAAACTTTGTTACAATGACGGATGGCAGCAAAATTGAGATTTCGCGTCGTAGAGCTCCCGCTTTTACGCGTAAAATAAAGGAAGTTTTGAAGGCTGTCTGATTATGACAAAGAGATTACTTTTCTTTTTTCTGATAGGTTTTTTCTGTCTATTCTCCATTTATCCTCAGACACCTTCTTATTATCACTACACAACCACTGATGGTCTTGCCTCCTCCACAGTTTTTAATATAATTCAGGACAGAAGCGGATATATATGGTTTGGGACTTTAAATGGTATCAGCAAATTTGACGGGAAACGTTTTACTACATTCACAACAAATCAAGGTCTTAATTCAAATACTATTACTTCTCTGGCAGAAGGAGATAGGGGGGAATTGTATATAGCTAATTATGAAAAAGGGATAAATGTATTTCGTAATGGTAAGATAGAGAACTATTGCAGCGAAATTGACGGGAAAAATTTTGCAACCTCGTTTCTATTAATCGTCCCTTCGGGTAAATACGAAAACAAATTATATGCCTACCGTAGTTTGGGGGAAGTAAATGTTATAGATGAAAAAATTACCTTTGGTTTTACTAATTACGTTATCAACACAGTTAACGCAAATATGTATAAATTGGAAGAATTACCAAGCGGTGCAATAATTGCTTTAACCACAACCGGGCTCTACAATTTTAATAATGGTGCGTTAAGCCAGTTACACATAAAAGGATTTCCGGATAGTTTTGTTTATTGTTATACAGCAGGTCCAAGGGGTAGTTATTTTATCGGCACTAAAGGTATGATATACCAGATAAAGGACAATGTTGTTATTAAAAGTTATAAAATTGACTCGCTCACAGGCAAAAACGAAGTTGTATCCATATTAAGAGATAAGAACAATAATATTTGGTTTTCGATTATGAACAGGGGATTTTTTTTGATCCCGGCTGGTTCAGATAAGATTGTCGACATCGGGAAAAAATTGGATCTTCAGAATACTTTGGTAAACAATTACCTTGAGGATAATGAGGGGAATATATGGATTAGTACTTTTGGTAAAGGTGTTTATTGTTTAAATAATCTATATCTCAGAAGTTACAATGAAAATGACGGGTTAAGTAACAACAACATCTATTCAATTGTAAAAGAAAGATCAGGCAATTTACTAATAGGAACATTTAATGGGATTAATATTTGGGAAAACGGGAAATTCTCACAAATAAAAAGCAGTTCCAATAAATCTTTGTCAGATTATATACACTGTATTAAAATTATTAATAATAAGATATTCGTATGCGCTTCTGTTGGCGGACACGATAATATTAAGACCGATTACAAGAATTTGAATTTCACCATGTTCGACCAGCCATCTTTTTGTAAAGCAAGCAATGGTCTTTATTTATTTGGAACCTGGACAAATTCAATACTGATTCAAAAAGAATTAACCACAAGAACACGTGCAACATTACAATATTTTATTTTTGGAGACAGCGCTAAGAATAATCGTATTAATGACGTTTTTGAAGATATACATAAGAATATATGGATAGGTTCAAATCTTGGATTATGTAAATTATCTGTTAGTCCTGATAAAACCGGACTTACCTGCTGGAAGAAATCTTTTTTCCCTACCGATCCGGTCCTGAATTCAAAAATTGTTTCTATAATGCAGGATAATGAAAACAATCTATGGTTTGCGGGAGACAAAGGAATTGCAAATTATAATTTAAAAAATGAATCTGTTATTAGTTACACAAATATTTTGGAGTATGATTTATCTTCATCAACCTCAATAATTTCCGACAGTAAGAAAAGAATCTGGATAGGTAATATGAAGGGACTTTATTTGTTTGACGGTAAATCTATTAAACACCTTAACAAACTTACAGGCTTACCATCTGATGAAGTATATTCTCTCTTTTTCGACAAGGGAAACAACTTTTTATACATCGGTACAAATAATGGGATCTCGTTACTTGATATAAATTTATTTGACAAATACCTTCCTGTTTCACCTGGTGTAAAAATAATCAAAATAAAGGCAGGTGATTCAGTTTATACAAGCTACAACAATTTGGTTTTTGAACCCAAACAACATAGTGTTTATATAGATTTTAGAGCATTAAGTTTTTCTTCACCAGGTTCGATAAAATACAGATACAATTTGAATGGCGATTGGAAGGAAACCGATGATGATTTTCTGGATTTCATTTCACTTGAGTATGGTAAATATAATCTTCAGATTATGGCTAAATCTCAGAATACTGAATGGAGTAAGCCATTTATTCTGTCATTTCGCGTAAAACCCCGGTTTGTAGAAACTTTCTGGTTTGAACTTTTAATCATAATATCATTAGTCAGTATATCTGTTATTATACTAACCTGGCGTTTAAAGTTTAATAATAAAAAAATCCGGGAAGAACTGGAATTGACAGAAAGGATCAATGAGCTTAAGCATCATGCATTATCTTCAATGATGAATCCGCATTTTATATTCAACTCGCTGAATTCTGTGCAGTATCTTATCAATTGTCAGAGAAATGAGGAGGCAAATGATTATATAGCAATTATGTCTAAACTGATAAGAAAGAATCTTGATACAGCAGGAAATGCGTTTATTATTTTATCAGAAGAAATCAGCAGACTTAAACTTTATCTCGATCTTGAAAAGCTCAGATTTCAGGACAATTTTTCTTATGAGATTATCACCGGACCCGACTTAAATCCCGATAGTATAATGATACCGAATATGATCATCCAACCCTTCGTAGAAAATTCTCTTTGGCACGGGATCATAAATTCAGGGAATAAAGGTCTTCTGACAGTTTCTTTCACTTTTGCAGAAGTTGATATTGAATCAACAATAAGCAGTTCACTAATAATAAAGGTTAAGGATAATGGTATAGGTATTCTTGAAGGCAGGAAAAACAAAAAGGAAGACCATATATCAAAAGGTATTCAGATTATTGAAGAACGTTTGAAATTGCTGAGTTCAAAAATGCAGCTGCCGCAGCCAATAATGTTTGAAGACCTAAGTCGCCGCGATAACAATTCGCACGGAACTGAAATCATTATTTCACTCCCTAAACCACTCTATAAAATTATCATCCCCGGATCAGATTCTTTTTCTTCACTCACCGATTAATACCTAGACATACCGTTCGTTTAATAAAACATACCGGTTACTTATTAGTCCTTGTTGTGGGAAATATTAGTATATAGATTGAGGGATCATCCGATATAACAATCTGATACAATCAATACTAATTGGCATTTATTTACAAAAGATCAAAGAAGGTAATTATGAAAAGACTAATGTTTCTTATTGCTATTATTTCTACAAATCTATTTTTTGCGCAAACCCCCAACCCGCTTGCATGGATAACTGATGGATATGTTAATACTATTGTCGTCGACAGCGGTTACTCCTATATCGGTGGACATTTTACTTTCGTTGGTCCTAATACAGGTTGCGGTGGAAAGCTTACAACTACAAATGCAACCCCAAATTTAAGTTATCCGATAGTGAATGGATATATTAATACAAGTGCTCCGGACGGAGCCGGCGGCTGGTATATTGGCGGAAGGTTTACTTTAGTCGGTTCTTTAACCAGAAATAATATCGCACATATAAATTCTGATGGGTCGGTTGATGCTGTTTGGAATCCGAACCCAAGTAATAATCTTACAAGCGATATGATTTACTCAATTGCTGTTAGTGGAACTGATATATATGTCGGGGGATATTTTGTGAATATTGGCGGACAGGCAAGAAATTATATTGCCAAACTTAACAATACAAACGGAAATGCTGATACAAGTTGGAATCCCAATGCGGGGAGTTATGTTTTCAAAATCGCAATAAGCGGAAATGATATTTATGCAGGAGGTATGTTTCTAATCATTGGAGGTCAGACAAGGCACTATATTGCCAAATTAAATAGTACAAACGGTAATGCCGATACTACCTGGAACCCGGCTGCTAATAATGGTGTCAATATAATTGCTATAAACGGAACCGATATCTTTGCCGGAGGAAGCTTTTCAAATATCGGCGGACTGGCGAGAACCTATCTGGCCAAACTTAACAACACGAACGGGGCTGCAGATGCTACATGGAATCCGGCTGCAAATCAGCAGGTTTTAACAATAGCCATAAGTGGAACCGATATTTATGCCGGGGGAATGAATGGTTATTTAGTAAAGCTGAATTACACAACCGGAGCAGTAAACACTATCTGGAAACCATTGGCAGATTATCATGTGCTTTCAATTGCTATATTCGGAAGCGATATTTATGTGGGAGGCGGCTTTGCAACAATCGGCGGCCAGACACGACACTACATAGTAAGATTAAATAACACAACTGGAGCGGCTGATGCTGCATGGATTCCCAATGCAAGTAATTTGGTTAATACAATATCCATAAGCGGAACCGACATCTATGCGGCTGGTTCCTTTGTAACTATTGGCGCACTGTCAAGACAATACATTGCAAAGCTGAACAACTCAACCGGAATTGCGGACACTTCCTGGAATCCGAAAGCGGATGGTGTTATTAACACAATTGCTATAGGTGGGAGCAGTGTTTTTGCAGGGGGTAATTTTACAAACATCGGCGGACAGGCAATTCAACAAATTGCCAAACTGAATAAAACAAACGGAAATGCCGACCCCACCTGGAATTCTTACATAAACAGCACTGTTAATACAATAGCCATAAACGGGAGCAATATTTATGTAGGGGGCAATTTTACAAATCTTGGCTTAAGCGGAATAATATGGCACTACATTGCAAAATTGAACACTACAAACGGAAATGTTGATACTTCGTGGAATCCGGGCAGAAGTGGTTATGTCAATAGTTTTGTATATACGATTGCCTTAAGCGGAAACAGTATTTATGTTGGTGGTCAGTTTTCTCTTATCGGTGGACAAACAAGGTACAAAATCGCTAAACTTAATAACTCAAACGGGAATGCAGACACTTCCTGGAACCCTAATGCTGATGGTACTGTTCAAACAATTACTATAAGCGGAAGCAATGTTTATACCGGTGGTAATTTTGCAAATATCGGAGGACAGTTAAGGAATTATATCGCTAAACTGGATACCGTAAATGGGACTGCGGATGCTACCTGGAATCCGAATTCTGAGGCGTCAATTAATACTATAGTCACAAACGGAAGTGATATTTATACTGGAGGTCTCTTTTCAAGTATTGGCGGACAAACATTGAGCTACATAGCCAAACTTAACAACACAAACGGAAATGCAGATGCCTCCTGGAATCCGAATACAGGCAGTGCTTATGTCTTTGGTAATGGTGTTTATTCAATAGCTATAGATGGAAATAATATTTATACGGGGGGGTTCTTTCCAACTGTTGGTAATTATATCAGACCGAACTTAGCTTTTTATACTAATGGGGCATTGCCGGTAGAACTCACCTCATTTTCTGCCTTTACAAAAGGTTCATCTGTAACACTAAAATGGAAAACAGCTACAGAAGTAAATAATTATGGGTTTGAGATTCAACGAGCAACAGGGACTAACAGCACGCAATTTGTAAAGATCGGCTTTGTTAACGGAGCAGTGAACAGTAATTCACCTAAAGAATATTCTTATATTAATACTGATATCACCGGGGCAGCAATACTTAATTACAGATTAAAGCAAATTGATAACAATGGGAAATTTGAATATAGCTCTGTTGTAATGGTTGATTTAGGTGTCCCGGAAGGATTTAGTCTTTCGCAAAACTACCCTAATCCGTTCAACCCGACAACAGTGATTAAATTTTCTTTACCTGTTGACAGCAAAGTAAATATTTCCGTATACAATATTCTTGGCCAACGAGTAAGTGAACTTCTAAATGAAAACCGTTTGGCAGGAAACTATGAGGCAACCTTTGGCTCTGGTAAATTTTCATCAGGTGTTTATTTTTACAGCATTGATGCTTCCGGAATAGATGGGAAATTGAATTATTCCACCACTCGCAAAATGATTTTAATGAAATAACAATATCAAACTAATAATGTAATTATTATACATCCTCCCCCATTGATAAACCCAACTCACTGCAGTTAGATTGACTTCTGGCGAATTGGGTTTATCAATTTTTATTTGACACATACCGTTCGTTTAATAAAACATACCGCTTACTTGTTTACTATTGTAGTAACAGATTATAATATATAGATTCAAACTAAAATCTTATAGACAAATCGAAAAGGATATGCATAATGAAATTAAATTTACTCTCTTTCTTATTGATGGCTCTATTCAGCTCATCTGTTTACAGCCAGAGCATTACTAATACATTTGGCTCAAATGGTTCATTTATCATTAAAGATGGCTCAACCACATTTTTCTCTCTTTCTCAAAACAACGGCAGAACAACATTAAGCAACAGCATCAGTTTTGCACCGACTACCGCAGCGGAAATTGGTGTAATCTACAAAGCAAATAGCAGCTTTATTCATGACTATTCCGGGCCAGGAACCACTGGTTTAAATACATTTATAGGAATGAGTGCCGGTAATTTTACAATGGGTGGAACAAACCAACAAGGGAGTTTGAATTCAGTGTTCGGAGCTTCCGCCTTTATGTTAAATTCAACTGGATCCCTTAACTCAGTATTTGGCGTAAGTTCACTTCAAAGCAACACTACCGGGTATGGAAATTGCTCATTCGGTGGAAACGCGCTTGCTTACAATTCAACCGGATATAGTAATTCAGCTTTCGGACAAGCTTCGCTTGGTGGCCAGGAACTTGGATACCAGAATTCAGCTTTCGGTGAATCTGCTGGTATTACTGTCACTTCAGGTTCAAATCTTACCATAATTGGATTTAATGCTCAACCGACCTCCGGTGTTGCAACAAATCAAATCACACTAGGAAATAATCAAGTTACTTCACTTCGTTGCAATGTTCAATCCATTACCTCGCTTTCAGATGCCAGAGATAAGAAGAATATACAAAATTTAGATCTTGGGATAGATTTTTTAATGAAATTGAAACCAAGACAATTCAACTGGGATAAAAGAGAATGGTATGATAATAACAAATCAGACGGAAGCAAAATACAGAAATCTCCAACAGCCGGTTTTATAGCGCAAGAGCTTGATGCAGTGCAAATGAGCGCCAATGCAGACTGGCTGAATCTTGTATTGAAAGATAACCCAAATAGAATTGAGGCAACTACAGGAAATCTTTTGCCAATTATTGTAAAAGCTATACAGGACTTGAAAAAAGAAAATGATGGTCTGAAAGCAAAAAACGAGAATTTCCAGGCAGCTAATGACAAATTAATGGATAGACTCTCAAGGTTTGAGAAGATGCAAACAATATTAGTGACTGAGATAGAAGAACTTAGATCGAATAATAACGAGACTACCAAAGTGAGTTTGGAGACTAAATGAAATTAAAAATATTTTGCCTGTTAACTGTCTCTTCTATGCTTTATTGCCAAAGCAATATTGTTTATGGTACAGGAACAACCATTGATGTAGGCAGTGGAGCAGATGTCTGCGCTGATGCAGTTATTATAAATGGGACACATACTGGCGTAGGAACATTTTGTAATGCTCCTTTACCCATTGAATTAGTTTCTTTTAATGCAATTATGGTAAATGATAAAGTGGAATTAAACTGGCAAACTGCTACTGAATTTAATAATTATGGATTTGAGATAGAAAGAGAAGTCACAGGAATCAGCAGCCAGAATTCAGAATGGGAAAAGGTTGGGTTTGTTAAAGGGGCGGGTAATAGCAACTCTGTCAGGAATTATTCATTTGTCGATAATTCAGTTTCTTACGGCAGCTATTTATATCGCCTGAAACAACTTGACAAAGATGGCAACTATAAATACAGTTCTGTAGTTGACGTAAATGCAGGTCAAATTCCAAATGACTTTGTATTAAATCAGAATTATCCCAACCCTTTTAATCCTTCAACAAGAATTCAATTTGGAGTAAATAAAAACACCCATGCTTCTTTGATCGTTTACAACATTATAGGCAGCGAAGTAGTTACGCTATTCAACGGCGATGTAACTGCAGGACAAATTTATGATGTTACTTTCAACGGAAATAACCTTGCAAGCGGCATCTATTATTATAAACTTTTAACAAATGAGAAAACAGCTGTTAAGAAAATGCTATTGATGAAATAAAGGTATGAAAGTACTAAAAAACAACAAAGGCCCTGAATGAAAACAAACAAACTAAATATTTCGGCAAAATTGTCTGTTCCCAAAATGATTGTTACAATAACTACTTTTATCTTATTGGGAAGTGGATATTGTTTTTCCCAGTCCAATAAAACAGGACAAACCATGAATAATAATAAGAATATTTACATAAAAAAAGTTGATCCTTTTTACATAGACAAAAATGATCCGGTGTTTTTAACCATTAAAGGCAGAGCAATAACTGATTTGAAGAAATCTGCAGACCCGGAATCACCAGAGAATATATTAATGGCTGAACGTATAAAAACATGGTCAGAGGAGAAGCAAAGTCAATTGGAGACTTTATTTGTAACCACAATTAATGATTATACCGATAAGACTAATTTTGAACCCGGTACATTTATGATGGTTTTTAATGTTTTGGGAAAAATGGATCAAAAAGAGTTAGCCGAAGAGTATGATTTCCGTGTTCTAAACATAGGGGACTATCAATATGTTGCTGAATTTTGGGAAGATGGAATTGCTGTTAATTCAGAAGCTCATGCTCTGGCATATGCACATGAATTGGCTAATAGTGAATATGCAAGGAAACATCCGGATTCAGATGTCGGCAATGTAGAGGTTATTAAAAAGAATTATGCCGATGTCAGAAAATCAATCAATGATGGTAAGAAGGAACGATATAATAAAGTAATGGCATTCCTTTATACTAAGGAAAAGGACGGTTCGATTGCTTTTCATGACCCCTTTCAGCCATTGATAGATTTTAAATGAATTTACAATACTAATATCTACCGTTCGCTTAATAATATATACCGTATACTTGTTTGCCGTTGTGTTAACATACCGCAATACATAAATTCAAACGAAATTCTGACGAAACAAATTGAAGACTATAAATAAATTGATGCGTTTATTAACAAAGAAGTTATCTAAACCTGCCCCTCTCTTGATTATAAAGAAGGAAGTTGAAGATTCTAACATTAAAGAATACCTTTCTATAGAAGAAGCAATTTCTGATCTGGAAAATGACCCGAATGTTTCAGCGGAAAAAATAAAAAAGTTAAGATCCACTCTTAAGAACCTAAAAAACAAAACTTCAATCAAGATCAGGAACGGTGAAATAATAAAATGAAAACATGCGTTTTAATTGCTTTTATAAGCTGTCAGCTAATATCCTATGGTCAGGTAACCGTTGTCCTCCGGCAGCCGCCTCCTTATCAGTTTAAATTAGAGAATATGTGGAACATAATTTTAATAAATCCTACCGGTACAGCATATCGTGTTTACCTTCAAGGCACAGCCACGGAAACAACTACAGGACTTGTTGCTGATTGTAAAACGGCAGTCTTTACTCTTCAGCCGGGGACGCGTGTAGTTTCTCCCCGCGATATTATGCCCATAAGCATTCATTCAGCAAATGCCAGATATGATAACGTAGTTAAGAATATTGGGGGAATGCCTGCCGGTGATTATGAAATATGTGTTGCAATTATTAATGCAAATGACGGCTCAGAATTGGGGAATCAGTGCATTCAGCAGGAAGTAATGAATTTTTCACAGGTCGAATTGCTTGGTCCTGAAAATCTATCCTTTATAGAAAGCGGTAAAACAATTGCACGCCTGCAATCAAATGAAGAAGCTCAAAATGAACAAATACAAATTGTAAACGGCTCATTTATAATTTTTAACTGGCTTCCTCTTACTGGAGCTAATCCTTCTCAACCGATTAGTTATTCAATCAGAATAGTAGAAATGTTCGCATCCCAATCTTCTTATGATGCAATGCAGTCAAATCCTGCTTTCTATAAACAAAACAATATATACTCAGCAATATTTCAATTCCCATCTGCAGCCCGTGAGTTCATGCCCGGTAAACGCTACGCATGGCAGGTAAGCGCTTATATAAATGGTGCATTGGTTTCTACAAGCGAGGTAAGAGAATTTACCTATGGGAAATACGAAGCTGCTCAGGTAGAAAAGAAGCCACAAAAACAAAGCGGTATTCCTATTGGTCTATCCGGATTAAAGGGTCCGGAAACTTCTCAATATTTCAGCCGGTTTAATCCCGGCCCATCTTCCGGAAGTGGTTTCAATTTCTCAGGGTCAGCTAAAATAGAATCACAAACTGACCGCAGAGAAGGATATAATTCTGAAGTACCGTTAAGATTTACGAACCTGGAACTAAATCCTGTTCTTACTATTTATGGATTACCTTTTTCGTCTAATATTCTTCTTTCAACTCAACAATCATCCTCAAGACAGAAAATTAATAGTTTTAGCCTGAATTTTGATATTCAGACATTCCGAAATAATCTTATGAAAAGAGTTTCTGATAAGGCCGATGAACTGGCTAAATCTGAAGCAACGGATCTCCTGACTCTAAAAGAAAATTCGGGAAATATGGCTGCGTTGAAAACAAAATTGGCGGAACTGGAAGGAAATGCCGTTAATCAGAAAGAAATAGATTCATTAAAAACTAAATTGGCATTTCTTGAGGATATTGAAAAAACCTCTGCGACCATAGATGGGAAAAAATCAGAAATTGAGAACCTTAAGAACCCGGAAAATTTAAAAGAAAACCTTGAAAAGTTTGATCTGATTTCGGGTACTGAAAAGATTTTTATGTCTATTGAGACCATAGGTTTTGGCAAAACTTATCCGTCATATACACCCTATACCCTTGATGGCGTTCCGGTTAACGGAGTAAATATTGCGATAAATCCTGCTTTCTTTTACATTGCTTTTGCAGGTACAAAAAATCAAGAGGGAATTCCAAACACAGCATTCAGAAGGGATTTATATGCTGGTCGTTTTGGTATCGGTACAAAAGAAGATAGCCATCTTCATTTTACAGGATTATATGTCAAGGATGAGGAACCTTCTATCTCTGTTGATTCTTTAAATACTTCGCTTACACCCAAAGCAAATTATATATTCGGGATGGAAGGAAAGCTTGCTTTAATGGAGAATCATTTTACATTGGAAGGAGAGGCTAACGGATCAATGTTAACGCGTGATGTACGGGCTGCCGATCTTGAAAACAATGCTATCCCGCAATTCCTGATAAACATGGTTCATCCCAAGATCAGTAGCTCTGCGGATTTCATGTATGCTTTAAAGACTTCTTATGCTCTTGATGCCACTAACACAAAAATATCGTTTGGAATGAAAATGGTCGGACCTGGCTATACATCTCTCGGTGTGCCGAACTTGCAGACTGATTTTTTTGGCTTTGATGGTAAACTTGAACAAAAATTTATTGAAAAAAGGATCTCGTTAAGCGCATCTTTTAAAACTCAGAGGGATAATCTTATTGACTGGAAGTCCTATACTACAACTACTTCATCTTTAAATGTTAATCTGGGGCTCAGGTTTCCGGACTTACCAATATTAAGCTTTATATACTCCCCTTATTTCCAGAAGAATAATACTTCCGATCTTTCCCAAAAGCTGGATAATAGAACATCAATGTTTTCTGTAATGAGTTCTTATAGTCATCAGATCATGGATTTTCAAAGCTCAACCAGCTTTTCTTTCTCACTGATGCAGACCAAAACAGTTGCGGGTATTGCGGATTTCAGTACCGATAACTATATGCTTACCCAGACGGCATCATTTAATCTGCCTGTAACTTTTATCGGAACTTTCGGCATAATTCATCTTAAACCTGCGGGAGATTACACCCGGATTACCACTTTCGATCTGAGTGCAACATTTCCGGTATTTGAGATAGTGCAAGGTACTCTCGGTGGTAGAACCGCAGTAGAAAAAGACAAGAATGAAAAGTTCGGGGTTTATGTTGGAGCATCTGCTTCCCTGCTGGAAAATGTTACTCTTGATATCAGGGCAGAGCAGTCTACATATAGCGAATGGAATTTTGCAACTGATTATTCTGATTTTGTTCTTAGAACTACGATACAAGCTACATGGTAATGAACTGCAGAAATTTATTTATTTAACCAAGGAAAAATTATGAAACAAATGATTTCTTTTTTATTGCTGATATGTTTTATTCTGTTACCAGGCCTAAAATACATTGATGCACAAGGTCAGGTACAGGTAAAACTTTTGCAGCCTCCTCCAAACCAACTCCGTTCAACTGATCTTTGGAAACTAACTCTGATAAATACTACCAGGAATACTCTGCAGATAAGTTTAAAAGGAACTCTTGAAGAGGCCAAATCAGGAATAATAGTAGATGGTACTTCACCACAATTAAACCTGCTTCCGGGAACAAAGATTATAACTTATGACGATGTAAAAAAAGGAAATGTAAATTTTAAATCAGGCAAATGGCAGGATGCATTTACACGTACAGGGAACGCTCCCTCGGGTGACTATACTATCTGCATTTCTGTTGTGGATAAATCGGGTCAGGAAATCGGCAAAGATTGTATTCAGCAGAATGTTGAAATAAGCGGAGCCCCTCTATTGGCATCACCTGCAGATGGCGATAATATTCCTGCTGGAACATTACCCAATTTTACATGGATGCCTCCCGTTCCTGTTCCACCCGGAATTTTATACTCTATTAAGGTAGTTGAAATTCTTGGCGACGAATCTCCTGAAGTTGCTTTGAACCAAAACAAAGCCTGGTTTTCAAAAGACAAATTGAAATCAACTACATTCCAATACCCTTCGACTGCACCCAATCTCATCGCGGGGAAAAAATATGCGTGGACTGTGCTGTCCACTCAAACCTCAGGAGAACAATCTACTGCGTCCGAAGTGTTTAGCTTTAAGGTAACAAATAACACAGAAAAAAGTATGATGGGCGGTGCAAACGCTGATTTTACACTAGATACTATTTATTGTATGAGTTCAAGTGGAAATATGAACTATTATCATATTAAGGCTACCTATAAGAATTCAAGCACAAGTACCAATAATATCTTAATAAATGATAATGGAGCCTTCACTGGTAACGCAATTGCAACTGCCGGTACGGGATATAATCTGCAGAATAATATCCGGACAAAATCCGGAACATATAATCCCTTATTATTGATAAAAGATATCCTGGAATCGAATAATGGAACAATATCTAATATTAATACGCCGCCGTTTAATTTTATTACTCAATTAATACCGGGGCAGAGTTTACATTTTGAATTTGATTTCAGTACAAGTGCATCGACAGTTCAATTTACTTTTTACGGACTGGTGGATGACGCATTAAAAGGGCAGACAAATAAAAACCCCAGAAACGAAATATTAACGATCAATAAATTCCCTCCCTGCCCGTGCAATCCTTGCAAAGGTAAAAGTACAATATTCGGCAAAAGCGGTTCAGCGCCAAATTATACTTACCAGAACACTGGATCGGTCTCTGAAAACTCTACTGTAACATTTTCTCCTGATAAGGTTATTAAAGTTACTGCAGAAATAGTTGATGTAGAGCGGTTCGGACAAAGCGGCTGCCTTAGCTGCACAAATGAAAGCAAAGAATTTGGGAATTATACAAGCGGGTCGCTTAATAATAATGGCGGCAATATAACCAACGGTACAAATGGATACGGAAAACAAATAGGATGGCAGTTCCCTGTCCCGACTTTAATAAATAACTATAGCTATGATCTGGAGATGATGTTTCCACCTTTAACAGCAGTGAGCTGCTGTAAGGATAGCATACGAATCTGTACTAGATGGAGCTTTACTGATGCAAATTGTATTACTTGTGATACCCTTGTTTGCAGTGTAATTACAAGAGATTATCAACCAACAAAAATCTACGTATTTACACCCGGATTAAATGGCCAGTTGCTGCAACCCGGCAATACTAATGCTGCACAAACAAAAGAAATGGGCGAAGCACAATTAAGCATTCCCACTTCATTAAATCAAAATTCTGATGTTGCAAAAATAAAAGAAATGGGCGAACCATATTTAAGCTGGTATAATCAGGAAAGTAATGATTTACCAAATGACTTCGAAGAACAATCGAAAAAGCTTTATGATAACCTGAAAGTAAAAGAAGTGGCTTTTTCTCAATTACTTGAATCATATAAAACCAGGTTCTACGGAATAAGAGAATTGAAGATGGGATCTAATCTGGGAAGCCTGTTATCATCCTCTACTATGTGCGGTAATGGTGATTTCGAAAATGGAAGTATTGATCCATCGGAATGGACCGGTGCATCGGCATCAACAATGGGAAATACTTTTACCTATTCACCGTGGGTTACAGGTATTATCCCGGTTAATGGACTTCCGCTAAATTCGTCCGCTACCGTATTAACGAATCATCAAACAATTGTGAGTGCAGGTCCCGACCCTACGCGTCCTAATGTCGGTGCAATTTTAAATACGGTACCCCCTCATCCTTCCGTAGATCATTACTCATTAAGATTGGGAAATAGTGTAAATGGAGGGTATGCAGAAAAGATTGAAAAATCATTCGTTGTTCCATCTTCACCCAATAGCATTTTACGATTTTGGTATGCTGCAGTTTTCCTGGATCCGACTTCAGGACACGCGGATTATGAAAAACCAAGCTTTAGAGTAAGAGTATATGATGGTTCTAATACACGCGTACTTAATTTAGTTCACCTTAATGGTTCAGCGCCGCTTGACTCAATTTATGCAGATTCGAATAATCCATTTTTTGTCCATGCAGGAGTTGATTCAGCTGAGGGCTGTCCTATAGTTGTAAGACAATGGACATGCGCACAAATTGATTTATCAACTTTAGCTAACCAGACAGTCAGAGTAGAATTCATTAATACAGATTGTTCTCAGGGTGGGCATTATGGTTATACCTATCTGGATAATTTCTGTTTGGATTGTATCGGTAATCCGTCAGGCAACGTTAGTATACAAACAATAAGTGATTCTTGTATTAAACAAGGCACACAAGTTTGTGTTAATTATACCCTGCCCCAAAGCGGTAGTACTATTGGCAGTGGTACAATTAAATTACAGTTTTATCAGAACGGTAACCCTGTTTCTTATTCCTTAACAAGCCCAAATCTTACAGCTTCCGGAACACATTGCTTTACTATTGATCCCTCACAATTGCCTTGTACTAGTGGGTCGACAGGTTATGATGTTGTAGCTACCGGTAATTTTAGTATTACGGTTGGTGGTACAACAACTCCAATAACAGTTACCAGCCCGGATCCTCTTGGAAATTACCAGGGAATAAAGCCGGGCTTTAATAATGATTTGGTATGCTGCGGTACACCGGCAGATAATTGTTGCACCAATTTTACCAAAGATGTTTCTACTGTTGTTACAATGGTTGGCAATTCAACTTCAGGTTACAATTCAATTAAATTTGTTCCTACATTTAATGTTGGACCCAAATTAATAAAACAGGTAAGGATCTCTGTTGTTAACTTTGAAATAACAAGTTCAAATAAGGAATGCCTCACCTGTGAAGCAAATACCGGTAAGTACGGAACAATGTCCGTTCCTCAGAATGTGATGGGAGGCGGTAAAGATCCAATTGAAGGAATGGTTTATCCAACAAAACCACTTACAATGGCTTGTTTCCCAATACCTTGTCCAACCTGGAATGCGCTTCCTTCGTCCGAAGTAACCTGGGGAACTGAGAACGGTCCCGGGTACAACTTAATGGATAATATTGGTGATCAAACCACGACATTTTTTATTTCTTTACCAAAACAGTCAACTTTATCCTGCTGTGATGAAACAATTAATATTTGTATTAAATACAGCTTTACTGATATTGATTGTGTAACCTGCGAAACTGTTGTATGCTATAAAACAGTAAACAGAAAAGTAATTTCGGCTACTGTTACAGCAGGACAAGGAAAAGGATAATGACCGTAATAAATAATAAATAATATCTTGATCGCCCTGCCTATTGATAGGCAGGGCGGTTTATTTAAAAGCACATTATTAGTTTTATCAATTATTTCTGATTCATAAATAATTTCCATCCTGTTGACTTTAAATTTGAATTTTATTATCCTATTAGTTCTAATTCTAATTGTTTAATTATGTTATGTGTCTAATAAATGTAATACCCCTCCTGGTTTTTTCCATCTCTTTTTATAGATTATCTTCTAAATAATACGATTTCAAATCGATTTCAAATCGATTTCAAAACGTTTTCAAATCGATTTTATCACCCTATAACACTATAACTAGGTTATTACAACACCATTTAACAGGAATAAAGGGACTTCTTTTATAATAACCTTTTGAAACTTTCTAAATTATTTTACCACTCGTTTAATTTTTATTATCTTTATATATAAAAATTCAGGCAAAGTGATCAATAATAGCATTTTATATTTCCTCCCGGCTAACCATTTTAATGAGGAAGAATTCTTTATTACTAAAAATCTTCTGGAGAAAAATGGCTTTAATAGTTTCGTCACCTCTGATGTCTTTGACTTCTGTGAAGGCACTAATGGAAGAAAATTCAGGACTGACATGAAAATCGAAAATGTTAACCCTAATAACTTCGCTGGAATTATCCTGACAGGTGGATCCGGAGCTAAAGATTACTGGAATAATACCCGGCTTCACAGAATTCTGAATGAATTTAATAACAGAAAGAAAGCGATAGCCGCAATTTGTTTTGCCCCTGTTATTCTTGCTAATTCAGGAGTACTTAACGGTAAAAATGCCACATGTCACCCTGAAGTTAAACAAGAACTTATTCGGCCTGAAATTGAATATAAAGATGTGCCCGTTGTTGTGTCTAAAAATATAATCACTGCCAATGGCCCTAAAGCAAGTTTTGAATTTGCAGAATCGGTTATATTTGTCCTAAATAAACTCAAAACATGAACGATACGATAAATACATTCAGAAAATACTGCAATAGTTTAACAAAATATTCAAGATACAGAACAAGAGAAGTTTTTATTGGCAGTATCCCTCTCGGCACCGGAAATCCTATCCGTATCCAATCAATGACTACCACAAATTCAATGGATACAATTGCCACTGTCGAACAAACTATTCGCATGGTTAATGCCGGATGTGAATATGTAAGGATAACCGCACCCAGCATGCTTGAAGCTGAAAACCTCCTCAATATAAAAAATGAATTAAAGAACAGAGGTTATAATGTTCCCCTTATAGCCGATATACATTTCACTCCCAATGCAGCCGAAATTGCAGCAAGAATAGTTGAAAAGGTCCGCGTTAATCCCGGGAACTATGCTGATAAAAAGAAATTCGAGAATATCGAATATACTGATTCCGAATATTACAGAGAACTTGAAAGAATTCGTGAAAAGTTCACTCCTCTTGTAAAGATCTGCAAGGAATATGGGACTGCAATGCGCATCGGTACAAACCACGGTTCACTTTCCGATAGAATCATGAGCCGCTATGGCGATTCTCCCCTTGGAATGGTTGAATCTGCTTTGGAGTTCTTAAGAATCTGTGAAGATGAAAAATATTACAGTCTTGTCCTCTCAATGAAATCAAGCAACCCGCAGGTAATGGTTCAGGCTTATCGTCTTCTGATTCAGAAGATGGAAGATGAAAATATGAACTATCCTCTTCATCTGGGAGTTACCGAAGCCGGCGGGGGTGAAGATGGAAGAATCAAATCAGCTTTGGGAATTGGTACTCTGCTGGAGGATGGGATTGGCGATACTGTCCGCGTTTCCCTTACTGAAGATCCGGAATTTGAGGCTCCGGTTGCCATTTCCCTCGTCAACAGGTATATCGGCAGAGAAAAACACCACGCCATAAGCTCCCTGGATGTTCTTCCCTACAATCCTATTGAACATAAAAAAAGGGAAAGTTTTGAAGTGTCTGGTATTGGTGGTTCAAATGTTCCCCGTGTTGTTGCTGATTATAGTAATAAGGAGATTTCTTCACCTGCTGCTCTTTCTGATATCGGATATTTCTATGACCCAGTTATTGACAAATGGACCATGAGTGATTCCGCTCCTGATTTCATCTTTCTTGGAAATAATATCCCTGGCTTTGTTGTACCTAACGGGTTAAAATCTGTCTTTAATTATTCAGTATGGAAAGTGAACCGGAAAAACTCATTCCCATTGTTAACGGCTAACGAATATTTGATTGAAAGTGATATATCACCTGATTTAAACTTTGTCTCTGTAAAAATAAACGAGATCAAAGAGGTTTTGTTCAACAAACTAAAAACTGTTCATACAGCCGTAATGGTATTAAATACTGAAAACCTGCATGGCATGGCTGAACAGAGAAAAATATTTTGTGACCTGCTCTTACATAATATCGCCAATCCTGTTATCATAAAAAGAGATTACAACAGTTTAACTCTTGATGAATTGCTTCTTTTCTCATCAACAGACTTTGGTGCACTTTTAATTGATGGGTTCGGGGACGGTGTCTGGATAGAATATTCCCCAGCCCAGCAAATTACCGGAGATGAATATGTAAGAAGTTTCATCAAGAAAAAGGAATCTGAAACAGGGTTGATTAATAGGATACTCTTCGGCATCCTTCAGGCAGCAAGGACAAGAATATCCAAAACTGAATATATTGCCTGTCCATCCTGCGGCAGGACCCTTTTTGATCTTCAGGAAACAACCGAAAAGATCAGAAAACAAACGGAGCACCTGAAAGGTGTAAAAATTGCAATAATGGGTTGTATTGTTAACGGACCAGGCGAAATGGCTGATGCTGATTATGGATACGTGGGTTCTGGAGTTGATAAAATTACACTGTATAAAGGTAAGGATGTTGTAAGACGGAACATTCCTGCCGAAAATGCGGTACAATCATTAATTGATATTATTAAAGAGAATAATGACTGGTTGGATCCAAACACATAATATCATTAATATTTATTAATCACTGGCGCGGTATTTGTAATTTTATACAATTTAAAGTATATTTGTAACATTATATGACCACAAAAATTAACAAATCGAAATTTAAGAGAATAATTGGTTCCGGACCCGGAACATCTAAAACCTGAGAACTTATTAAAGATGCACTTCCAAAATACGAGAAGTGCATTTTTTTTTACATGAAGTTAATTGAAATAATTAAACATATTGAATCCTGGGCACCAAGAGAGATTGCCTGGCAAAAAGATAACGTTGGCCTCCAGATTGGAGAATCTGATAAAAAAGCCAACAACATTCTCCTCTGTCTTGAAGCTGATGACAAAGTGATTGATGAAGCCCTCAAAAAGAAATGTAATTTAATAATCTCTCACCATCCACTACTGTTCTTTCCTGTTAAAAAAATTACACCTTCTCAAGATAAGACATCCCGTATAATTCAGAAACTAATTAAAAACGATATTACTCTTTATTCCGCCCATACCAATCTGGACTATACAAAAGATGGTGTCAGTTTTCAGTTAGCCAGTAAATTAGAGCTTAGGAATATCGACTTCCTTGTAAATCTTAAATCAAACCAATATAAAATCATTGTTTTTGTACCACAAGATGTGAGCGAACTGGTAGCAAATGCTATGTTTAAAGCCGGCGCTGGTAAAATCGGGGAATATTCCCATTGCAGTTTTAATACTATTGGTACAGGAACTTTCCTAGGTTCTGAAAACACCAAACCTCGTACAGGGAAAAAAGGGAATATTGCAGCGGTTCCGGAAATTAGAATCGAAATGATTGTTGACCGCTGGAAATTAAATTCGGTTTTGGCGGCTATGAAGAAAGTTCATCCTTACGAAGAACCCGTTTTTGATATTTATCCACTGGAAAATCTTAATGTAAATTATGGTATAGGTGCCTTTGGTGAACTTGAAAAAGCTTTGCCCTTTAATGAATTTCTGAACCATATCTCAAAGAAACTTGTAATCAAAAGTTTTAGATATACAAACGGTCCAAAGAAAGTGATAAAGACAGTTGCCGTTTGCGGTGGATCGGGAAGTGAGTATCTGAAGGATGCAATCTCCCGTAATTGCGATGCATTTATAACCGCCGATATTAAATACCATACTTTCCAGGAGTCAGAAGAAGATATTCTACTGATAGATGCCGGCCATTATGAGACAGAGATTTTCTTATTAAATGAAATTAAAAAAAGAATAATGTTACAACTTAATCATGAAAATGAAATAAAGGTTTTTATATATAGCGGTTCTACAAACCCCGTGAATTTTTATAATAATTAAGGAGAAATAAATTGTATAATAGACTTAAGACCTTATATGACTTGCAGCTAATTGATGAGCAACTCGATGAGCTTGAAGAGCTCCGTGGCGATTTGCCGGATGCAGTGGAAAAATTACGAAGTAAAATGAATGAGATTAAAAAGGAAACCGACTTTAAAGATAAACAGCGCGCGGAATCCCTTGAAAAAAGGAAAGAAAATGAAGAGGAAGCCGAGAAACTTAATGCCAATCTGCAAAAATTCAAGGCTCAGCTTTATAATGTAAGAAATAACAAAGAATACGATGCCCTTACCAAAGAGATTGACCATTCTGAAGAAAAGATAAAAAAACTTGCGGCAGAAAATGATACGCTCGCAGATTCAAGTAAAAGTTTATCTGATGAAATTGAAGAAGTTGCACCACAGTTAACTGAATTAAGTGACGAGCTTAAAATTAAGGAAGCTGATCTTAAGGAAATCATCAAAGCTAATGAAAAAGAAGAAGCAAAATTAAGAGCTCAGCGAAAGACTATTGAAGTAGAACTCAAGAAACCTGATTTATCGGCATATATGAGGATCAGGAATGCAAAAGGAAAAGCAGTAGCTACAATTAAAAGATCTGCCTGCTCCGGCTGCCATAATATCGTTCCCTCTCAAAGACAGCTTGAAATAAGACGAAATAATAAACTTTTCTTCTGCGAATACTGCGGAAGAATCCTTGTTTCACCTGAAGTCGCCGGCATAATAGAAGATTAAATAAAATTCTTTAACCTCTGAGGTGACCAACAAATGTCGGTTACTAACTCAGAGGTTTTGAATTAATTATACTTGATCGTCACCTCATAATTAAAATATTTTGATTTTTCTTTCCCTTTCTGGTATTTCTATACTGTTTTAACAATTCAATTTTATTATATTTACTGCAATTAAATAATTTGTTGTAAAACATTAAACAACTCTACTGCTAAGCAGATAAAGATTTTTATCAAAATTCAGTTCATACCGGGCAATTGCTCCGTATTTATACGGGGAGGAAAGTCCGAACTTCACAGAACAGAGCGCCGGGTAACGCCCGGGGGTTATATAAGAAATTGTATAACTACGGAAAGTGCCACAGAAAATATACCGCCCCGGTTAATTCAGGGGTAAGGGTGAAAAGGCAGGTTAAGAGCCTACCGCGGTTATGGCAACATAGCTGGTCCCGCAAGGGACTGTTTTCTTAGGAAACAGCATGGTAAACCCCGCTTGAAGCAAGGTCAAATAGGGAAATTCTCTGCCGGTCCACCGGTAGACAAGGTTGTTCGCCTTGATAGTTTCCGGGTAGACCGCTTGAGGCCAGGAGTAATCCTGAACCCAGACAAATAATTGCCGTCCCGCTTTTGCGGGATACAGGATTCGGCTTACAGGTATGAACTTTGTTCTAATTAAAATAATATGGCAACCAAACGCTGGAAAATTAAAGACGTTGACGATGATTACTCTGTTAAATCTTTGGCAGATTCATTAAACATTTCAGATGTCCTTTCCCGTCTGCTTATCCAGCGTGATGTTAAAACCTTTTCTCAGGCCAAATATTTCTTCCGACCATCACTCGATTCGCTACATGACCCATTCCTAATGCACGGAATGGAAATAGCTACTCTAAGAGTAATAAAAGCTCTCACTGAAAACCAGTTGATAATGATCTATGGGGATTATGATGTTGATGGTACCTGCTCAACTGCTCTTCTTTATATGTTCTTTAAAGAACTCAGTGCTGCAGTAGACTTCTTTATTCCTAAAAGATTAACTGACGGGTACGGTATCAGCAAAACCGGAATTGATTATGCTAAAGAAGTTGGTGCTTCTCTTATTATTTCAGTAGACTGTGGTATTACGGCAGTTGATGAAACCGAATATGCTAAAAGTCTCGGTATGGACGTAATTATCTGCGATCACCATCAGCCCAAAGATTCTATCCCGGATGCTTATGCTGTACTGGATCCTCTTCAACCTGAATGCAGCTATCCATTCCCATATTTATCCGGGGCTGGTGTAGCTTTTAAACTTGCACAGGGTGTAAGTGAAAGAATCGGCAAAAGAGGTCTGCCTCTGAAATATTTAGATTTAGTTGCGCTTGCTGGAGCAGCAGACATAGTGCCTCTTATTGATGAGAACAGAACCCTGGTTAAAGAAGGATTGGAGCAAATTAATTCACACCCGCGTCCCGGAATCCTGGCACTTATTGAAAGCAGCAATATGCACCCGGGGAAATTGACAACAGGGCAGATAGTTTTTACTATTGCTCCCCGCATAAATGCTGTCGGCCGGTTGGGAGATGCAGAAAGAGCAGTTGAACTGATAATTACTGATAGTCAGAGTGAGGCATTTAAAATGGCCCAGGTTCTTGAATCCGAAAACTATCAGCGCAGGAAAATTGATGAGGACACATTTATCCACGCTTTGGAAATAGTGGAGAACAATCTTGACCTTACAACAGATACAGCTATTATTCTTCACCAGGAGTCTTGGCATCCCGGTGTAATTGGTATAGTGGCCTCACGACTGGTTGAAAGATATTACCGTCCCACAATTATGCTAACTACTGTTGATGGTATTGCTAAAGGCTCTGCCCGAAGCATTTCAAACTTTAATATATATGAAGCCCTGAAAAAATGTGAAAACCTGCTTATTCATTTCGGAGGCCATCAGGCAGCGGCAGGTCTTGCAGTTGAAGTTGATAAACTTACAGAGTTTAAATTAAAGTTTAACCAGATCGCAAAAGAATCTATCACAGAAGAGGATTTGCTTCCCGAATTAACAATTGACTCTAAACTTAAGTTTTCTGAAATTACCCCTAAGTTTATAAGAATTATTGATCAATTCGCTCCATTCGGCCCGGGAAATATGAGACCGGTGTTTTTATCTGAGGATGTAAGGATAGAAGGTAAACCCAGAATTGTAGGAAATAATCATCTGGTCTTAGCTGTAAAGCAAAATAATTCAGACAAAGTGTTTGATACAATCGGGTTTAATATGGGCGAATATTATAACGTACTTTCTCAGAATCACTGCGAATTTGACATAGTATATAATATTGACAGATCTTCCAGAAATGGAACTTCTTTTCCGCAGTTCAGAATTAAAGATATTAAAATAAAAGAAAATCAACAGGAGTAACTTTTATGTCCGGACATTCTAAATGGGCTACCACTAAAAGGAAAAAAGCCGTCATTGATTCCAAACGAGGTAAAGTTTTTACCAAACTAATTAAGGAAATTACAGTTGCCGCTAGAGAAGGCGGTGGGGATCCGGTTGGGAACCCACGGTTAAGACTTGTTATCGATAATGCTAAGGCTGTCAATATGCCGGCAGACAATATTGAACGCGCTATTAAAAAAGCAATGGGGGAACTTGAGGGTCAGACTTACCTTGAAATAATGTATGAAGGATACGCCCCTGCCGGTATTGCCCTTATTGTGGAAGTGGTAACCGATAATAAGAACAGGGCCGTTGCGGAAATAAGACATCTTTTCAGCAAACATGGCGGATCTTTAGGTGAACATGGATCTGTGGCCTGGATGTTTGATAAGAAAGGAATAATCACAATTCCCAGACTGGATAAAACAGAAGACCAACTTATGGAAATAGTTCTTGATGCAGGTGCCGATGATCTTCAGACAGAGGATGATTACTTCGAGGTCCAGACTTCTGTTGAAAACTTTGAGCCTGTCAGAAAGACATTGATTGAAAATAATATTATTCCGGAAAATGCCTCACTCCAATGGGTGGCCAGAAATACTATCCCGGTTAAAGGCGAAGATGCTGAGAAAGTTATCAGACTAATTGAAACTTTGGAAGATAATGACGATGTCCAGAATGTCTATGCTAATGCCGATATCCAGGATTAATAGAATAATTTCATTTAATAAATCCGGATAATATAAATGATTATACTTGGAGTAGACCCGGGTACGATTTTCACAGGGTATGGAATAATTTATCAGGATAAAAACTCTTTCACAAGGGTGTGTAATGGCCTTATAAAACTTCCCTCTACTAAATCTCTTCCACAGAAACTTGAAATTATTTATGATGAACTTTCAAAGGTAATTAGAACTTATAAACCGAACGAGTTTGCAATAGAAACAGCTTTTTATGGTAAGAACGTTCAGTCTGCTATGAAGATCGGTTATGCCCGAGGAGTCTCACTCCTTGCGGCCATACATAATAAACTACCGGCAAGCGAATATTCCCCTCGAGAGGTAAAGAAGTCGGTTGTCGGAAATGGTGCTGCTTCCAAGGAACAGGTGGCCTTTATGATTTCAACACTTCTGAATTTAAAAAACATAAAAATGCGGTTTGATGAATCAGATGCTCTTGCCGTAGCTTTATGTCATGCCTTCAGATTAAAGACCCCTCAGAAAAAAAATAAAAGCTGGAAAGATTTTGTTGCAGCATTCCCCGAAAGAATAATAGGAGCCGAATGAAATGATTGGCTATTTAAAAGGAAATATAGTTTCCGCTAAACCAACAAAGCTTCTAATAGATGTTAATGGTGTCGGTTACCTTGTTAACATTTCTATTAATACATTTGAAAAGATTTCTGATCAGACAGCCGTTTCTCTTTTTATACATACCAATGTTAAAGAGGATTCTATTACTCTTTTCGGTTTTTATGCCGAATCAGAGAAGGAGATGTTTGAATTACTTATCTCTGTAAATGGTATTGGGCCCAAAATAGCTCTTAGTATTTTAAGCGGGATAAGAATTGATGAACTCAAAGACGCAATTCTTAATGCTGACTATTCACGCATATCTTCTGTCCCGGGTATAGGCAGGAAAACTGCGGAACGCCTTGTGCTGGAACTGAAGAGCAAAGTGGATCAGGTGAAAGAAGATAGAGATGCAGCAATTCCATTCAGTCTCAAAAATGAAGCAGTTCTTGCATTATCCACTCTTGGCTATAATAACAAAATATCCGAAAAAATTGTCCGTGATATTCTTACTTCAGAGCCTGAAAGTTCTCTCGAGGATTTAATTAAAAAAGCATTAGGAAAATTAAACCAGTAGGAAGCCATTTGAAAAAGCTAAGTATAATTACAATACTGATTATTGTCTCCTGGTTTTATACAGGGTGCAGCGGAAAAAATAATTCACCTGAAAAAACTTTGTTGCAGTACAGGGAATATTCAAAAAGTCTGGTGAAAACCGATCTTTTATCAATATCAAAATCCCTCTATAAATTCAAAGAATTATTTACAACAGCCCCTTTGGAATTCAGGGATTCTGCATTTGTCGAATTCAGAAGCTTATTTTATAATGTCATAAACAATTACAGCGAGATTTTCTGGAATAATGCCGAATTGATGAAGAAAGTAAATGAGAAACTAAATGATGACCCGATGGTTAAAACATTTAAGAGTGATCTTGATAATAATGGACTCAGACTTTCAATTACTGAAGGTAGTTATTATATAGATGAAAAGCCGGACTACCTTATAAATAATTTTAAGAGTTATGTTTCTCCGGGTGTAAATGAGTTCCTGAAAATAAGAAGTAGTGAACTTATGGTAGGATTTAGTGAAGATGCCGCTCTTTTAATCCCATTTAGGGAATTAGGCGGAAGAATTATTACCTGGCAAAATTATATAAATAAATACCCCTCTACCCTGCTTCTGGCTGAAGCAAAATTCTCCTATCACCTTTACCTGAATACTTTCCTTAGCGGATTAGATAATTCACCTATCGCAAAAGATGATGTATTGCTTCCTGAAGTTAAGGAGGTCTATTCAGAATTTATAAATAAATACAGGGATACTGAAAGCGGTAAGATAGTTGAAAAGTTTTATAATTTACTATCAGGGAACAATTTCCGTTTGCCAGAAGATCTTGATGATTTCTATAAGGAGAACCAGATAGAATCAATGACGGGAATGCAGCCGCCTACAAGATGATTTAATCTTCCCAGAACAAAAAATAAAAAAGCCCGTCAATTGAACGGGCTTTTAACTTTCGGTTAGTATCAGTAGTTACTTGGCACCAAGAACTGCATCTTTTGCAGCTTTAGCTATCCTGAACTTTAATACTTTCTTTGCAGGTATTAACATAGCAACACCAGTGGCAGGGTTTCTACCCATTCTCTTTTTGCGTTGAACCAGTACTAGTTTTCCCAAGCCTGGAATTGTAAATGATTTTTTTGCTTCTTTATGAGCTAAAGAAACGAGTTCTTCAAGGAACTGACCAGCCAGTTTTTTTGTTACGTCGGTCTTTTTTGCTATATGATCGACTATCTGTCCTTTGGTCATTGGTTTAGCAGCTGCCATAATTAACCTCTTGTAAATGTTAGTAATTCGAAATCAAAATTAAATATTTTTTAATATTAAACAAACATTTTCGTCAACTTTCTTCACTATTTTTATGATTATTTTCATTTTATCCGCTTTACAACACTGTTTTTGGCTTGTAATCTGGAATTCTCTCAACTTTATTTGTAGCTTTGTAGTGATTCTTTATTTTCAAATTGATATACATTACATTTTAATGATCAGGTATTTGATTTCTTTTGTCTTTTTTGTATTTGTGATCCTTACTTCTGCGGCCACTTTGCATGGCAACTTTGATAGCCTCAGAACGGGGTTAAACAGAGATACCTTGATTATTCATAATAACTCCATTAATTCACAACGCGACTCTTTACGTTCCTATAAAGATTCTACCGGTGTATGGGTACGTGACTCCTTAGGGGTCTGGAGACGGGACACGGCTTCTTACCCTGATAGTATTGCCATGAAAAAACGTGTTGCTGTAAAAGACACAGTGATGCCCATATTCCAGACACCGATCTCAAATGAGAGTTACATCCTCAGCAGCGATGAATTACGTAAGAATGATTACCGTTATACGCCTGATTATTTTAAGTTATTTGAATTTGCATACCTTGGTGAAACAGGTAATGCCGGAGCCCCGGATGAGCTCTATCTATATGGAAACGGAACAGCTAATATAAATTATCTGCAAAATGGAATCCCGCTAAATAGTATTCCATATATATTATTTGATCTTAATTATGTTCAATCTGAAACAGTCGACTCGATTGAAATTGTCCCCTCCCCACGTGGTTTTCTTTATGGCACATATAATAAACCCGTGTCTGTCAATTTCATTTCAAAAGATTTTATATCAAAGACACCTTTTACTCGAATAAAATATTACCAGGGAGCTTTTGGAGAAGCATTGTTTGACGGGATTTTTAATTCAAATATTTACAAACGACTGCCTGTGTTTTTTGATGTGACTAACAGGAAACTTGACCAGAGATACATTAATTCCGAATTCAGTTCATGGCAGGTAACTACACAAATTAAATATCTCTTATCGGACAGTATTAATTTCATTGGAAATTACAGTTATAATAAAATATATAAGGCTCTGAACGGAGGGGTAAATGTAGACACTATTTTAAGCCAGGGACTTGATCTCAACACCTATTTTTATGATGAAATAAGCGCACCGGTAAATCATTATAATACCGATATGGATGTTACTCAGCATAATTTCAGTCTTCGTATACTGGCCAAACCTCTTAAAGGTGCTATTACTGATTTAAGTATCTATTATAAATTCAACAGCCAGAGCTTAAATAATATCGGCGATGATATTAACAATTATGAAAAGACCAAAAACAAAAGTGAAGGTTTTATTTTTAACCAGAAATACGGTGATGGACCTTTTGATCTGGACCTGATCGTTAATTATGAACACTCTGCAACAGATTTCATACTCCCTCCTTCCGTACTTGAATCATCCTATGGTGAGTTTTATACTGAAAACCTGTTTTCACTAGCGGGATCTGCCGATTGGAATTTAACGGATAAATTAAGAGGTTCAATATTTTATAAATATTCCTCGATGAATTATGAACTTTTACATTTTGAGAATTTCAGTCCTGCCTCGAAAGGGGGCGGAATAGATTTTAATCTAAAGACAACGGATGACTTATCTTTTTATTTAGGATATTCTTTATTCCAGGATTATTTCACCAATAACTACCAGGGTAACGCAGAGATTTCGGGAACTGTTTCAACAAGCGACCTATTTGTAAAACTCTCGGTATTTACTAAAAATATGCAGGTGTTTAACAATCAGCAATTATTAAATACCGGTTACCGCGGTGCAATATTATTATTAGCCGATATTCCGGCTATATATCAATACCAGAACAACTCCAACGTTTCAGGATTAGCCATTAACTTAAAATACAAATTTTGGATACTCTCTTTTGAAAATAATTCCTCATATTATGCCGGGGATCATATGGGTGAATTTAACAAACAAAATGGTTTGCCCGGAATTCCAAAGTTTTATTCAAAATCAGGAATATTTATAAGCGATTCCTTATTCTCAAATAATCTTAATCTTAAGGGAGGGTTTGCTTTAACTTATTATGGCAAAATTAATTATTATTACGTTAATTCTCCATTGCCTGAAACTAAGCCTGCCTATATTCTTGATTTTACCCTTGCCGGAAGGATAAGAAAAACAGCAACAGTATATTTTACATGGGAAAATCTATTAGGATTTCAATATTTTCTGATTCCCTATTACCCCAACCTCGGAAGAAATCTCAGATTCGGCGTTGCATGGGATCTTTTTAACTGATAAAAAAGTGATAATCACCTTAAAAAATAAAATCCTGCTTATTACAGGAATTGCAGTTATTATTGAGTTGCTCCTGGTATTGTTTGATATATTTAATGGTGAAGGAAATATTCCTTTCTACATGTTTATATACTTCCAGGTATTTCTTCTTTGTGGGCTCGCATTCTTTATTGTGAAGTCAAAACAACCAAAAGATGATAAACCATTTCTCCCCCAATTCAGCATCCCCATACTAATAATAATGACAGGAATTATTTTCAGGGTGACTCTTATTCCTTCAATTCCTGCAACTTCACCTGATGTTTACAGGTATATATGGGAGGGGAAAGTAATAACCAATGGATTTAACCCTTACCAGCAGCCACCGGATGATCCACAGCTTTCACATCTGAAATCTGAAACATGGGGAAAAGTGGGTTTCAAGAATATGCCTTCCATTTACCCCCCTCTGGCACAGACAGCATTTGTGGTTGGATATTTAATTTCAGGCGATGCGTCAAATGTCTGGGGGATTAAGCTTGTTTATCTTCTTTGTGAAATAATTACATTAATATTTTTATTAAAATTACTGCACCTAAAAAGAGTTAATCCGGGATATATTGTTTTATATGCCTGGATGCCTGTCCCTGTGATGGAATATTTTATCAATGCACATATTGACGTTGTAGGAATTACTTTCCTTATATTGTTTCTTTACTATATGGAAAAAGGGAAGTTTAATCTTTCTGCGCTTTTCTTTGCGCTTTCTTTCTTATCAAAATTCTATCCATTGATGCTTTTCCCTCTTCTGATTAAAAAAACCGGTATAAAAAAACTTATTCCATTGTCCTTAATTTTCTTAATGATAACGATTCTTTTTTATCTCCCTTTCATTACAAAAGATTTTGCTATTAAGAATGCTTTGTCGATATACCTTAGCCGGTGGGAATTTAACGGTTCAATTTACAACTTAATAAAAATATTTTCGAACGGGCAGTCAGCAAGGATTATCTGTGGTATCCTTTTATTGATTACTATTGGGATTATTTCAATCAGATACCAGGATTTTATAAAAGGAAGTTTTGGTGTCCTTTTATCCTTTATTATTTTTGCATCAACTGTTTATCCATGGTATCTTGGATGGATGGCTGCAGTTAATCCTCTTGTAAATTTCTATTCGGCATTTAGTCTGCTTTTTACAGTAAACTTTTCAAACTTCACACCTCTTGGAAAAGTCTGGCATGAGTATTGGCGTGTACTGGTTATTGAATATATCCCCTTCTTTTTCCTTTTATATATCGATCTTAAAAAAAGAATTCCCTCCTGAAAAGTTAATCTTTCTTCTTTTTGAAAAGGAAAATAATTACTATTAGCAAAACAGTTCCGGACAACACATAAATCCAGTAAGGCGTTTCCTTTATTTTAAAAGGAATAAAAGTAACGGATATTGTTTTACCTGCCCCTATTTCTGACAGGTTATAATTCCAGACAAGAGTCCGTTTTTCAATCTTCTGAGCATTGTGCTGAACTAATTCACCCGAGAAAGTATATTTATACTGAATCTTAAAATTTGTGCCGTCAATACCGAATCCTGTTGCTATAGGTGGAATGAATTGAGAAAATACTTTCTGGCCTGAAGCTCCATCCTTGAAACTGAACTGGGCATCTGAAAAAGCTTTCACTTTGTTTAGTGAATCTACTCTTGAAAAGGAGAACTCCACAATTGTGTGTGTTGTACTATCTGTTGAGTCGGAATATACTTTTATATTTTCAATTTTAGTATATGGGGAAGAGAACTCCTTTTTTATTGAATCCGCATTAAATATTCCAATCTTACCTAACAGTTTGATACTAGATGTATCCGGGGTTTTCATCCAATAGTGGATTTTCATTTTTCCCGATCCGTCAGGATATATATTTACGTCCTGAATATAATTAAGACAGCCAGGTACAATAAGGAGTATCAGAGGGAGCAGTAGTAAATATTTTTTCACGGTAATTTCATTTTAAGTGTTATAAATAACAAATTGCTTGTACTTAAATTTATAGAAAAAAAAGGATTTTTTCATTATGTTTAAGTTCCTTTAAAACAAAGAATTAGAAATATGCCAACATATGATTATAAATGTAAAAGCTGTGGTAATACTTTTGAAGTGTTCCAATCAATGAGTGCTGATAAGATAAAAGTTTGCCCTAAATGCGGTGGAGTGGTTAAGAGACTAATTGGAGCCGGTTCAACACCTATTTTTAAGGGATCTGGTTTTTACGAGACTGATTATAAGAAAAAATCCTCTGAATCAAAGAAATCAGGATTAAAAACCTCCCCATCAGTTAAAAAGGAAACTGAAACTCCTAAAGTATCGAAACCTGAATCCAAAACTGAATCTCCGAATAAATCAGAATAATTTGTTCAACAGGGGATCAAATCTTTAAATAGAATAAACATATTCCCCATTATTGATTTTAACCTGTTTTATGTTTTCTTTCTGTTTTACCATATTTCTTTCTATTTTTGAGAAACATAATAATAGATTCTTCGATTGAAAAAGTGGACCTCTTTAATAATTGCATTTCTGATTTTTCTTAATTCAGCAGGATATATAGTAATATTCTGGGAATTACAACAGGAAACAAAAAGAGAAATGATTCAGAAAATCGCCGGAGATATTCCTGAGAATGAGCTTACTTGTATAACCATTAACAAAAAAGAAATTTCGGTTTCTGAGTTCAGGGAAAAGGATGAACTTGAATATAAGGGTTCAATGTATGATGTTGTTAATAAGAAAGAAAATGATAAATATTATACATTTTATTGTGTTAATGATGTAAAGGAATCTCAGCTAATAAAGAATTTCGGGACACATTTTGATGAAAATAAAGAAAAGACAAACCAAAACAATTCAAAGATTCTTATTCCTTTAATAGCTCCGGCTGTTATAAGAAATGATAAAATAGTTAAACGTATTGATTTTGTCCTATCTCTGAATAATAATTTTAGTTTTAATTATAGATCTATCTCACCTGATACATATACTCCTCCCCCCCGAACATAATATTCCCCGTTTATTTAGCTCTCTTTTTATCTAAATATTAAGAGAATTCCAAATCGACTTCTTCAAAAAGAAGAAGTTTCATTTATTCATTTAAATAGTAAATACTCATATGAAAAAATTAATAACAATCATAATTTTACTTGCCGCAGTTTGTATTGCAACTGCCCAGGAATCAAAAGATACATTGAATTTCAAGTACCCTTCAGAAATTCAGATTACTGCACCAAGAATGAATGCTCCTCTTAATGAGGTTCCCTTTGCAACAAGTATTGTCGGACCGAATACATTAGATGAACAGCCAAAAACAATATCTCTTGATGAGGCCCTTAAACTAGTACCAGGAGTAAAAATCGACAATCAGTCCGATGCTGAAAGAGTTCATGTTTCAATTCGTGGACAAGGAATATTGACAGAAAGAGGGACCCGCGGAATAAATTTACTTGTCGACGGCATCCCTTTAAATGATCCTACCGGATTTGTCCCAGACTTTTTTAACATTGATTTTGATAATATAGCTAAGATTGAAGTCCTAAGAGGATCTGCCGCAGCTCTTTTCGGTGGCTCATCTTCTGGTGGTATTATCAGCGTCACAACACAGAATGCACCTAATGTGCCATTCTTCGGTGAAGTTTTCGGAACCGGTGGATCTAATGGTTTCTGGAAGGCAGCTGGAAAATTTGGAGGAGAAACAAACACAACTAATTATTTGGTTAATTTTTCACGTACTATGGGAGATGGGTACAGACAGCATGAACATTATTGGGGAAATTTTCTTTCAGGTAAAATGACATATACTCCTTCTGAAAATATTACATTGACCCCATTGTTTACTTATGCAGATGTTTATCATGAAAATCCGGAAGGTGTTCCTTGGGCTACCTATGAACTGGATCCTAAAATCCCAAATGACGCTTCTATTCCTGATAATGAATTTATTGAAACAATCCGTTCTACAGTAGGACTTACTGGCGCTATTAATTTTGAGAATAATCAAGATATTCGCTTCGATGGATATGTAAAAAGAGGAACTTTTACTGAATCATCAAACGGTTCCTATAATATACAAAATCTAACCACCCCGGGTGCTTCTGCACAATATGACATTGGATTCGGTTCGGCTAATTCTACATATAAGAACACTTTGAGTGCAGGAATCGACCTAAGCGGGCAAACAATTGATCAGAACAGTGTTGACCATTTTGATCAGTTGGCAATAAATCACGCTGATTCGATAGAGTCTCTTCAAAATATTAAACAAAGCGGTCTTGGACTTTTCTTATCCGATAAAATGGATTTCAATTCGGAATGGAGTGCTGTCTTTAGTATCAGATATGATAAAATTCATAATGAACTTACTGATTTATTGGATCCTACTGTTACTGGTAAAGCTGATTTTAATAGAACTACCGGACGGATCGGTCTTACTTATTCACCAATGAAAGAAATTAATTTCTTTGCTAACTGGGGACAGGGATTCCTTCCACCGGCTACTGATGAATTATTAAATAATCCTAACGGATGGACCGGTTTCAACACTAATCTTACTTTTTCTACATCAAACAGTTTTGATCTTGGTTTAAGGGGTGCTTTAATGAGAAACAACCTGTACTATGATCTATCCGGTTTTTATGAAACCACAGATAATGATTTCGACCGATTCAGAATTCCGGTCCCTGGAAGACAACTTATGGATTTCTATAGAAACGTGGGTTCTACACGCAGAATAGGAATAGAATTTTATGGTGCTTATTTCCCTATTCAGAATTTGGAGTTACAGGTTGCCTATACTTATTCACACTTCACATATACCAATTCCACTCCAATCCAGATTGTGATGGATTCAGTTATAGATGCAAATACTGGAAAAAGGTTTATTCAAAATGGTAATTTTTTGCCTAATTCTCCTATGCATCAGTTATATGCTGATCTTCAGTATACATTTATGCCTGGTTTATCTGGAGGTGTTAGTGTTGAAACATACAGTAAAGCATATATTGATGGCGCAAATTATGAATCGGAAGCTGTCCCGGCATATACTCTATTGCACGCAAGGATTTCGTATGTATTACCAATTAAGAGTATTTATACTGAAATCACTCTAAGCGGCAGGAACCTTGGCGATGTAAAATACGTTGCTTTCAGTGAACCTGACGCAAGCGGGAATTCCTATCAAGCCGGTGCCGGCAGAGAATTATTTGCAAGTTTAAGATTAAGATTCTGATAATTATGCCCCTCTCCTTTATCAGGAGAGGGACTTTTTTTAAATTTAATAAAGGAACTCAAAAATGCTTCTCACTCACCTTCATTTAATGCTCAATCATCTTCCGATTTTCGGGTCGATAGTTCTGTTTTTCCTTACAACACATGCTGTTTTATATAAAAAAGAGAAACAGATAAGAATATATCTTTGGTTCTATATTCTTCTTGCTCTGGCAACTATTCCAGTTTTCCTCACTGGCGATCCTGCCGGTGACCTTATTAAAAAACTTCCCGGAATAAGTGATTCGTCAATAGACACCCATGAGACGTTCGGTTACATTTCACTTATTGTAATACTTGTGCTCGGGGTTTCGGCAGCTGCTGCTTTAAGATTTTTCAAAAATAAGGAATTCATCCCTGTTTGGTTTAAATATTCATTTATAATTATTGGTTTCATTTCCGTGCTGGCTGTTTCATGGACAGGTAAAACCGGCGGGGATATCAGACATTCTGAAATTACTTCTGAACTTATATACACAAAGTAATAAACGACTACTGTATATATATTTACCGGTTTCAGAACGAAGACATATAACCATTCAGAATAAATATTCTGATGATGTGGTTTTTGCTTTTATAATAGAAGCAACTTTAATAGAAATGAGACTTATATCATCCTCGAATCTATTATTAGTAAAGGAAGTGAATTCATTTTTAATCTTTTGAACCGGATCATCTGAGGGAGTGATACTTTTAATAACATTGCTTAGACCATCAACTCCAAATTGCGCTCCTGCCTCATTGCGCGATTCAAGGACACCGTCAGTAATAAGGAATAGTTGATCATTCTCCTGAAGTTCTATTACCACTTCATTATAAGATCCTTCAGCAGCAAAGCCAAGTAGTTTTCCTTTTGATTGTATCTTTTTAATCTCATCAGAAGCGGCAGGTTTGTAAAAAATCGGAAGATCACCGGCCCCGGAATATTTTACAGTCCCTGTTTCATTATTCAGAATAAGAATTGATAGTGTCGCGAATACCTCCGATATTTTAGCATCCTGGTATACAGAACTATTGACATGCTGAAGAATTTCATTTGCCTTATATTCCTTGGTGGTTTGCAATTCAACACGGAGTGCGCTTCGCACATAACCGGCATATGCAAAAGCAAAATACCATGCACCCCATTTTTTACCCATAACATCACCAAGGATTACAGCAAGATTCTTTTCGTCAAGAGGAACGTAATCTATAAAATCACCACCGGGAATTCCCTGGTAAGGCACATGCCATTGTTTAATATCGAATCCCTTGAAGAATGTTGGTTCATCGGGAACAACTTTAGCCCTCATACGGTCAGCCGCACTATGAAGCTCTGAAACGGCTTTCTGCCTTTCTTTCCCAAGGCTTTTTAGTATAGCACCTACTTTAGCAACTACTAACCGGGGACCCGAAGTTTTTATTACATAATCCGCAATTCCCATATCATAACCATCAAGAACATCATTCTCATCCCCTTTCGAAGTCAGGAATATAAAAGGAATCTGTTTTAGCTGGCTATCAGCCATAAGCATCCTTCTGAATTCATATCCATCAATAACGGGCATCATAATATCTGAAATAATAATATCAGGAGGATTTGCTTTTGCCAGCTTAAACCCTTCTTCAGCGCTGGTGGTTATTACACAATTAAGATCAGCCTTATTAAGATTGTACTGAAAAAGACGCGCAAGAGAAAGATCATCATCGACTAACAGGACTTTATAAACATCCGGTTTATTGATCGATTCTTCGAGATTTTTCTTCGCTCCATAGGCCTTATAAATATCTGCTCTTTTGAGAAGGGCCTTTACTTTTAATATAAGGTCATTAATTTCAAATGGTTTTGTTATAATATCATCCCCGCCGGCTTCAAGAGCTTTGTTTTTAACTTCCTGGCTTGTACTGGCTGTTACAAAAATAAATGGCAGTGCCCTGTAATTTTCATCTTCCCTTACCATACGGCAAAAAGTAAATCCATCCATTTCATCCATTGTCACATCACATAACACAAGGTCAATATTATTATCCTTAAGAATTTTAAATCCTTCAGGGGCACCTGATGATTCAAAGATGCTATAATCATTCTCTTTCAGGTGATGGCCAATAATTTTTCTTATTGTAATATCATCATCTATTATGAGAATTGAATTTTTACTGTTACCATTCATAAATTGCAGAGTATATAATAATTACTCAAAACTTTTTAATGCTTCGTCTTTTGTCTTGAAAGATTCAAAGACACGGTACATTCTTGTAAGTTCAAACATTGAATGAACCGCGGGCTGGAATCCTACAAGTCTTAGGTCCCCGCCAAGTCCGGTCACCTTTTTCAACGAAACAACCAGAGCACCCAGGAAAGTGGAATCAATAAACTCGCATTCTGAAAGGTCAACAATAATCTTTCGCCATCCTGTCAAGATATCGTTAGTGAGAATAAGTTTAAACTCTTCAGCTTCTTTAAGAGTAGCTCTTGTAAGGTTAACAACCTCAACAAGAATATCACCATGTTTATCCTGAATAAAATCCATAATAAAAATCCTTTAATTATTCTTCCGATCCGTGTTCAATATTATATTTTTCCATTAATCTGTAAATTGTTGCTCTGCCAAGCTGTAGTTTTCTTGCAGCTTCAACAATATTACCATTCGTAATTCTGAGAGCATGTTTTATAGCCTCCTCTTTCAGCTTTTCAAAAGGAATAACGGTATCATCGCTAAAAAGTGAACCAGAGATCTCAAAGTTTCCTTTTCCATCAGCAGTTCTGATATGTGGAGGAAGATCCTGGACATCAATCATATCACTTTCGGAAATAATTATACATCTTTCAATTGTGTTTTCCATCTCCCTTATATTTCCAGGCCAGGAATATTCATAAATCAGCTTAAGTGCTTTCTTTGTGAATCCTTTGATCTCTTTTCCCAATTTTTTGTTTGTTCGTTCGAGGAAATGATCTGCTATTATAAGTATATCTCCTCTCCTTTGACGAAGCGGGGGTATAAATATAGGAAATGAATTCAAGCGGTAATACAGATCTTCCCTGAATTCTTTCTGTTCAACTGCTTGTTTAAGATCACGGTTAGTGGCAGAGATAATCCTTACATCAGTTTTGATGGTTTCTGTACCACCGACTCTTTCAAATGATTTTTCCTGTATAACGCGTAACAGTTTTGCCTGTAAAAGCATTTCAAGTTCACCAATCTCATCAAGGAAAATAGTACCTTCATTGGCTACTTCAAATTTACCAAGTTTTCTCTGATGAGCTCCTGTGAAAGATCCTTTCTCATGTCCGAACAACTCGCTTTCAAGGAGTTCCCTTGGAATGGAAGCACAATTAACAACCACCATGGGTTTATCTTTTCTGCTTCCATTATAATGAATTGCTCTTGCAATTAATTCCTTGCCTGTTCCGCTTTCGCCGTAAATTAGAACCGTTATATCATTATTAAGTACCTTAGAAACAAGCTTAAACACATCCTGCATTTTGCCATCTGCGGAAATAATATTTTCAAAACTGTAATCTCTTTTCAGATTTTCCTTGAGATTTACTATCTCCTTAGATAGTTCATATCCTTTGATAGCATTCTTAATATCAATTTCAAGTTTCTGTTGATCAATCGGTTTCTGAAAATAACCGAATGCACCAAACCTCATGGAATCAACAGCAACCTCAATACTTCCCTGTGCGCTTAACATTATAACAGGCAAATCCTCATCAAACTGTTTGACTCTTTTAAGGACCTCATTTCCGTTAAGACCAGGGAGCATAATATCCAAAAGGATAAGATCCGGTTTGGCATGAAGTCTTCGAAGCATATCTTCTCCGTTAAAAAAGACTTCAATTTCATATTTCCATTTGTCTTTTACCCAGAACGATAAAAGTTTGGAAATAGCTTGTTCGTCGTCAACAATAAATATTAATTTTCCCACAATGAGTCCTTACTTTTAAATACTGTTTTTAGGTAATTTGATAGCGAAGGTGGTACCTTTACCAACTTCACTTTGTATTGTTATAAATCCTTTATGCAAATCTATAATTTGCTTTACAAATACGAGCCCGAGTCCCGTGCCGGGAATTTCTGTCCCCGGTCTGCTTACCCGGTAAAATTTTTGAAAGATAAAAGGAATGTCCCTTTCAGGAATTCCTATTCCGGTATCACTAATGATTATTTCAATTTCTTTAAAAAGATTTTTAGCTATAATCTTTACTCTGCCTTTTGAATTAGTAAACTTTACGGCATTATTTAATAAACGTGCTACAACCTGGGAAATTCTGTCTTTATCCGCATCTATAAAAATTTCCTCATCAGGAAGTTCGCTTGTAAGAGTAATATTTTTTGCTTCCGCACTTTTAATTTGAGCACCTATAATCTCATTGAGCATTTCAACTGCATCAAACCTGAATTTTACAATATCAAGTTTGCCGCCTTCAAGTTTTGAAATATCAAGCACATCATTTATTAAACGGGCAAGTCTTTTCCCCTCATTAAGTATTGTATTATTGAATTCACTTTTCATTTCATCCGGCATATCAGGGTCCGAGGCAATAGTTTCAGAGAATCCGATAATGGAAGCAAGCGGGGTTCTTAGTTCATGCGAAATATTTGAGACAAATTCATTCTTAAGTCTGTTTAACTCTTCAAGAATTGATCTCCTCTGATTTGCTCTTTGCCGTTCTATCGAGATAAGCCGGTTTGCTTCAACAAGCCTTACCCCCATACTCTCAATTTCTTCAGTAATTTCCCGGATGTGAGTTATGTTTTTACCAGTCATAACTATTTCGGAAATTCTGTTATCATGTTTAATGGATTTAGCATTTATACCGTAAAGTATTTCCTTACCATAGTTAGAAATAAAGGAGGCTTCAAATGCAGTTTCAGGGGCCCCGTCTATCATACCTTTAAAAGCGGTAGCGATTTCAACATTACATTTAGTGGTTACAATATCCAATATATGGTGATTAATAATGTCTTCTTTTTTATAATCTAAAGAAAGAGCACCATTCAGGTTTATATTTTTAATTATCCCTCCCTCATCAAGGAAAAGAATAAGATCCTCTTCAAGGTCAAGCAGAGTGTCTATTTTTTTCTGAAGAAGCTCAGAATCTTTATCATTATTTGTGCTCATACTCTGAGCCAAAGCAACCATATATTATGACGTCTCAAAATTTACAGCAAATACAGATATTCCTATGTATCAAAGTGATGCATAAGTTGATTATTGAAAATATAATGTTTTTGCTATTAAATCAACAAAATAATACAGGACATAAATTATTTTGAGACACTGTAAGAAAAGAGGTTTGCGGCTATTATGACTATTTAACTTTATTTTGAAGGGATTCGTAGTATTTAAGAATAAGATCCTGATAATCTTTCTTATAACCTTCCTGGACTGCCCTGTTAAGCTCATCCTTTATTTTATTTTTCCCTTTATCAGAAGAAAGGATAAGATCCGGAGGTGATTCGCGGACAATGTTATTGCCAGATTTGGATTCTCTCTCCTTTTCATAGTCCCTTTCATTTATTGAGCGTTGAGCATCCAGAAGACGCGACAATATTCTTTCCTGTTTTTGCACAAGCTGCTGGTCAAGCCTTTCTGAATTCATATCAGTTACGATTTCCTGCATTTGTTTGGCAATATTGTCAAGGTTTGCCGGGAGCCGCTTTGAATTTCCTGATGCCTTTGCTTCATTATTCAGCTGCTCAAGTGATTTCTTAATGAGATCTTGCTGTTGACTTAATCTTTGTAATTCAGACATTTGCTGCTGAGACATTCCCTGCCCCTGCATCCCCTGCTGTAATTTTTGAGTCAGATTGTTCAATCCCATCTGCTGACCACTCATCTGCTGCAGCTGCTGCATTAAAGACATCATTCCGCCCCCTTGTCCTCCACCCTGCATCATCGATTCCATAGATCCCTTCATAAGGTTAGCAGATTCATTTAATGAACCCATGGCATCCCCCTCTGTGTTTGCCGCCATAGGGCTGTTCCTGTTCTGAAGATTCTGTTTCGACTGCTGCATTTCGCTCATAGCATCTCCTAATGCTTTTCCCATCTCTGGAGTTACTGCAAAGGTCTTTTGCGAAAGATCACTCAGCTGCTGCATTATTTTTTCAAGGCTCCTCTGCAGACTGCTCTGCTTTTCCGCATCATCATTGAGTGATGTTGAATTCTGATCAAGCGACTGCGTCTTTTTCTTCAGTTTTTCCTGCTCCTTTGACAAAGCAATAAGATTCTCAAGCGTTCTCATCATGTCAGTTAATGTCTGAACCTGATTCTGCTGCTGCATCGACTGCTGTAGAGACTGCATTTGCTGTTTCATCTGCTTCATATTTTTCGAAATCTGCTGCTGTTTATTCATTGCCTGTTGTTTCTGATTTTGCTGCAGGCTCTGTTCCGACTGCTCTGAAAGTTCCTGGTTTTCCTGTTTATCAAACTGGTCCTCCATTTTATCCATCTGGTCTTTCGGCATGTCTTTGAATTCTTTCATCTTCTCTGCCAGATCTTCCATTTCTTTTTTCATCTTATCAAGTTCTTTTGATACCTCGTCCTGTTTTTCAGCAAGTTTATCCTTCTGGTTTTTATCATTAAGATTGCTGTTATTTGTTTCTTTCTGAAGATCGTTCTGCTTATTCTCAAGATTCTCGGTGCGCTTTACTAGTTCATTCATTTTTTCTTCTATCTGCAGACGTTTCAGAAGGTTCATTGTTCTTTCAATACTTTTCTGGAATTGCTCCTCATCAATCTTGAAGTTCTTCATTGCCTCCTGGGTTTCCTGACGGTTCATATTCTTAAGAACATTCTGAAGTCTTTCCATTGCTTTCTTCATTTCATCACTAGTCATCTGCTCCATCAGTTTCTGAAGTTCCATGTATTTTTGCAGAGTCTCTTTTGAAAGGAGATTATTCTGCTGAAGTTCCTGCTCCATTTTATTCATTTGCTTTGAGGTTTGATCAACCTTGCTCTGCATTTCCTGAAACTTATCTACGGCTTTTTCTATTTTCTCTTTTTCCTGCCAGGTCAATTCCTTCTTATCCTGCTTCATATCCTGGTCAATTTTTTCAAGAGTCTTCTTTAATTCCTGAGCATCCTTTAATGTTCTATCCAAATCCTGTACAGCTTCCTGGTGTGTATCATCAGAACGTGAAAGAATTTCTTCTAATGAAGGAACCCGCACATCAAATGTAGACGACTTTGCTGATTTAGGACCCGATACATTATCATTATCAAATACTTCGAAATAATAGGTAACAACATCCGCTGCCGACAGACCCAATCTCGTCATATTCCAGATGTAGTTGATCTCAGATTCCGTTTCATTTTTATTTATTGGAATTTCAATTGAAGTAAAATTATCCTGTACTTTGGAAAACTTTGAGTATGATAATCTGTAATTTATCAGCAGTTTTGAAAAACCATAATCATCAGTTATTTTCAACAAACACGTCAGCCGGCTGTCATTAGCAAGAATAGAATTCTCATTTGGTTTTACTACTTCTATTGTGGGATATGCGTCAGTCAGAGATTTTATCGTATATGTTATTGGTGACTGATTGTTATTCCCGTTTAGGTCTGTTAAAATAATCTGATAACTTATATCCCCTTTTATCCTGTATTTTCCCTTTGCTCCAGCACCGTCAACAGATAAATTGAATGATGTAGTATCAGAGAACTGCAGTCTGGCAGATTTCAGTCCCTTTGTTGATGTTAAATCAAAACCGACATAACTGCCGGCCAGAGAAATAATGTTCCCGTTATCTTTCTGAATTATCTGGGGCTGCCTCGAATATGCGGGCGGTGTTATAGTTAAATCAAGAGTTTTTATTATTGGCCGGTCGATTACATTAATTGTAAATTCTTCACTTTTCAGATTTTCTGCCTGTGCATAATATTTGAATGACTGCCTTATAGCATGAATATCAAAATTGTAATAACCAGTGGAATCTTCAGAAACTTTCTGTGGAACAAAATCAGTCTGGTCATCATACTTAATGGCAAGTGCGGTAGTTTTGGGAACCGGGCCGATTACTTTAAATGAAATCCTGATATCATCTCCTTTCGTAATGCTGGTATTTCCCGGATGGACTTCAAAATAAAACTTCTGGGGAGGAATAAAATCCTTATTGAATTGTAATAATCTTCCTGAAGCAGCATGTAGTCCCGGAACAAAAAAGAGAAGCACAAAAGCTAAAATAATAGCGCCAGTGGAATAGAGGAGGAGTTCTTTTGCTTTTCTGAAACTGACTATTGATTCAAATTTAATTGATTTGGTTTTATTATAAACCTGCAGGAATGCAGCATTTATAAGTGAAGAAGAATATAGATTATTCCGGTTTTCATAAGAAACAAGCTGCATAGCATTAAGCAGGTCATCTTTAACGTCAGGGAATGAATTCCCGACTTTACCTGCAGTCTTATAATAATCAGTTTTCCTGAAGAAATGAAAATACTTTAACATCGGGAGAAGGAAAAGGTAACCAATGGCTCCAATTGTGCTAACCAGAAACAGAAACATAAGAACTGTTCTTACGACTGAGGAGAAGTTAAACAGCATTTCAATAAATGCAAAAAAAGTAAATAATGAAATCCCAATGAGAATAGCAGTCTGAATACCCAGAGAAGCGATGTAGGCATATTCTTTCTTAGTCAGGTTTTCAAGCCTGCTGATAATCTCTTTATAATAATTAGAATCCGTTCCCATCAGAATATTTTTTATTTGGTTAACGCATAAATTACAAGATTAGTTCCAAACTTAAGGGCCTCTTCTCTTTTTTCAGGAGGGTCACCATGCACTTCAGGATCATCCCATCCATCGCTTGGATTTGATTCATAAGTATAATAAACGGCAAGACGATTATTTATAAAAATACCGAATCCCTGAGGTGGTTTACCATTATGCTCATGGGTCTTTGGCGGACCTGCCGGGAAATCATAAACAATATGATAGAGCTTATGATTAAACGGAAGTTCAACAAAATCCTTGTCGGGATAGACCCTTTTCATTTCTCTCCGGATGAATTTATCCAAGCCATAATCGTCATCAATATAAAGGAATCCGCCGTTTTCAAGATACTTTCTTAAGCGGACAATTTCATCTTCCGAAAAAACAATATTCCCATGTCCTGTAAGAAACAGGAACGGATAATTGAAGATATCATCTGAGGCAATGTCGACAAATTTATATTCCGCTTTAACTTTAAGATTGGTATGATCCTTAATAAAATTAAGAAGGTTCGGCTCTTCAGTAGGGCCATTATACCAGTCTCCTCCACCGCTGTATTTTAAGCGGGCAATACGGAAAAGTCCATCCTGCTGTGCAAAGGCAGGAACTGCCATAATTATAAATAAGATGAAATAAAATATCTTCATAGAAGTGTTAATATATCGCAGAAACCACTATTTATCAATTTATTTAGTAGTATCCCCCACAACAACCAGAAATTTACCGGTGGGTAATGAATCTAATCTGTTTCTTCCGTTTCGTCAATCTGGTCGGTCATAGAAACCGGCAGCGCTTTAGTAGTTTTGGCGCCGAGCCTTTTAATCTTCTCTACACTTGTAATAAGGTTCCCCCTTCCGGATGAAAGTTTTCTGATGACATCATCATAATTATCCTGAACGGCATGAAGCTTTTTACCCATATCTTCAAGAACATTTACCATATTTACAAATTTATCATATAATGCCCCGCTCTGTCTTGCTATTTCCTGAGCGTTCCGGTTCTGATTCTCCTGACGCCAGATACTTGCAATTGTTCGTAATGTGGCAAGAAGGGTTGAGGGACTCACAATTACAATGTTCTTTTCAAACGCGTCATTAAACAACCCGCTCTCATATTGAACTGCAAGACTGAACGCCGGTTCAATCGGCATAAATAATAGTACAAAATCAGGACTATTAATATTATAAAGGTTCTGATAATTCTTGGCACTAAGACTTGATATATGTTTCTTTATTGAGGAAATATGTTCTTTCAAACTTATCTGCCTTATATCATCATCTTCTTCCGAAATATATTTTTCATAAGCAGTTAAAGAGACTTTGGAATCGATAATTATATGTTTGTTCTCGGGTAGGTTAATAATAACATCCGGTTGAAATCTTTTACCGTCTTCAGCCAAATGACTTTCCTGCAACAGGTACTCAGTCCCTTTAACCAAACCGGATTTTTCCAATATACTTTCAAGTATAAATTCCCCCCAGTTACCCTGTGTCTTACTTTCTCCCTTTAATGCTTTGGTAAGATTATTAGCATCCTTGCTCATTTGTTGATTAAGTTCGTGAAGCTGCAATAATTGCTGAGCCAAACTTGCCCTTTCTTTAGTATCGTTTACATAAACATCCTCAACCTTCTTCTGGAAGCTGGCTATCTTTTCATTTAATGGTGTCAGAATATTATTAATATTGTCCTTGTTCTGTTCTGTAAACTTCTTACTCTTCTCTTCAAGTATTTTATTTGCCAGGTTCTCAAATTCAGTTGTAAATTTCTTCTGAAGCTGTTCTACTTCTTCTTTCTGAGTATTAAGTTTGTCCTCAAGATTCTTTAAATCAGATTTTAAGGATGAGTTTTCTGAAATAAGAGATTGATATTTATTCCTCTCCTCTTTCAACTGCTGGTTTAATGAATCAAGATTTTCTTTCTGGATTGCGACCCTTTCAAGCGCAGCACTTTTTTCTTTGTTAAGATTATTTATTTGCTCATTAAGAGCTGCGGCATCCGACTGCGAAATCCCTTTATTTGTACCGGCTTTAACTTTGAATAAAAGCCATGCTAAGATTCCGCCGATTAAGATTCCTGATATTATATAAACAATTTCCATTACAATTCCCGTATGATATACACAAACTTAGCTTTATAAATTATTATTTCAAATTGTACGGAAATGTCATTCTGCAATTAATTTTGTTATTTACTTTACAAAAAGGCAGCTCTTTATTTCTTAATCAGAATGGCAAATACTTGACATAGTGTATAAAATTTTATAAATTATTTACTATAAAAGAGAGCAAGTTTAGAGGTTCTTTTTTAAAATAGGCCATAAAACCTTCCTGCTATTTCCAAATTTTTCTACGCTCTTTTACGCTTTTCTACGCACTTTTACGCAAAAACAGCCTGTTCTCTCGCTGTACTCCCGCTAATCTCCCGCTTGCAAGGGCCTTAAAAGTACAAGATTAACAAAATATATGGTTGGATTAATTAAGATGAACTTTCTCTTCTACACTGTTCAGAATAGTGTCTTCTTTTACGAGACGGTTTATTTTTTTAACATCATCATAAAGAAGACGGTCATTTTCCAAAGGAGGGACTACTTTTCTGATTTCATTGTAAGCGGCAGTTGTGCCTACGCCCCATTTCAGAGGTTTAAGAAATTCAAGTCCCTGTGCTGCAGTCATAAGTTCTATTGATAAAACATTCTCAAGGTTCTGCATTATCTGGTAACATTTTCGGGCGGCAATAGATCCCATCGAATTATGGTCTTCCTGGTTTGCCGATGTCGGGATGGAATCAACGCTGGCCGGATGCGACAGGACTTTATTTTCAGAAACTAAGCTCGCAGCCGTGTACTGCGCAATCATAAGTCCGGAGTTAAGTCCTCCCTGCTTTGTAAGGAACCTGGGAAGCCCGTGGCTCAATGCGCCGTTAACCATCCTCTCAATTCGCCGTTCAGAAACATTCGCAAGCTCTGAGAGGGCAATACCCATAAAGTCCATCGCAAGCGCCATAGACTGTCCGTGAAAATTACCGCCTTCTATATGTTCTTCAGTTTCAGGGAAGATAATAGGATTATCGTTAACAGAATTTATCTCAATCTCAACACGCGAGACAACATAAGTAATAGTATCCCGCGAGGCCCCATGAATCTGGGGCACGCATCTTATGGAATATGCATCCTGTACCCGGGGATCGTTTAGAATGTGGGATTTCCGGACTTCACTTTCTGCAATCATTCTAAGCACATTTTCAGCAGTTGCAATTTGACCGGGGAATGGGCGGAGCTTATGAAGTTTCGGATCAAAAGCTTTATCTGTTGCACGCAAAGCTTCATGTGTCAGCGAAGCGGATATATCAGCAATTTTATTAAGCTTCCTGGCCCTTATTGAAATCAGTACTGCAAATGCTGTCATCATCTGCGTGCCATTTATTAACGCAAGACCTTCCTTTGCTTCGAGTACTGCAGGCTTAAACCCGAATCTCATTAATGCTTCTGAAGAAGGAATTATTTTCTCATCTGTATATTTATTATCAATCTCTTTATCAAAGATTTGCACAAACCCCTTCCCGATCATAGCTGTTACCAGATGAGCCAGAGGAACAAGGTCGCCGCTTGAGCCAACCGAACCCTGAGAAGGCACAACAGGAATAATATTATTGTTGATCATTCCAATTAAAAGCTCAAGTGTAGAAAGACGTATACCGGAATATCCTCTTGCCAGAGCATTTACTCTAAGAAGCATCATTATTTTTACAATCTCAGGCGGAAGGTTTTCACCGCATCCGACAGCATGGCTTAATATCAGATTTTCCTGAAGCTGACGGATATCCTCTTTGGAAATA